>Ga0209611_10005402_pt1 | contig 21420 bp, 21 predicted proteins | sample S1TSphgellanicum_3_FD_187693 | JGI IMG/M metagenome (GOLD analysis project Ga0209611, IMG submission 187693) | Host-associated microbial communities from peat moss isolated from Minnesota, USA - S1T2_Fc - Sphagnum magellanicum MG (SPAdes) (version 2) | ecosystem: Host-associated > Plants > Peat...
CCGAAGCGCGGCGTTGACCCGATCTATGCCCGTGCGTCCAGCCGCACCGCGCGCAAACAGATACCGGAGCGAAATCCGCTCATGGTCGGCCGCGTCCGGCTGGGTGCCATGCAGGGTGCAGGCGTGCCACATGGCGGCGTAGCCGGCGCCGCCGGTCAGCACCTTCTGCTGCACCCGCGCCGTTTGCCCACGCCGATCGCCGTACATCCACTCATGGGGACCGGCCCTGGACAGGTCGTGGGGGAAGACGGTTGCGCCGAGTTGGTGGCTGCCTTCCAGCAGATACAGGGGGGCGTCGCGGGCGGCGACCGGATGGAGGTAGATGTAGAGGGTGATGAAGTCCGCCGCCCGATCCTTGTAATCGATCAGGTCCTGGTGGAAGTCGATGCCGTAGAAATAGGTGACGTCCCGTACGTCCGGCCTCACGAAGGCGCCCAGATTGTTGACCGGATTGCCTTTGATGCGGGCGCGCAGCCAGTCTGGTACGGCGCGCTCTGGCACGCCGCAGACGATCTTGCGGCTGAGCGTCTGGTAGTCGTCGCCCAGCAGGCTCGAGACCGCCTCGACAATCTGGGGCGCGCGTTCGACGAAGGCGAGCTGGTCGTGGAAGCGGTCCAGCAGATTGCGGCCAGGCTTGGGATTGACGCCCACATATTGCGGATCGGCGTCGAAGGCCGCCTGGCTGAGGAACAGGCTCGAATCAAACCGACGGCAGGCCCGGATGTCCGCCAGCAGGGCGGTCGCGGCGCGGGGATCGACGGGGTCGGGGAAGATATGCCGCCCGGCCTCAACGACGTCTTGCACCACCGTCTCGCCATAGCTCATGAGGTCTGGCGCTATCTGCATCTCGATCGCCCTCGTCCTACCGTCACCGGCGCAATGTGTCGGAGGCTAGGTCGGTCCGGTAACCAGCGGATTAAAGGCTGACCTGTCGCCTTCAGTCCCCCACAACCGGCTTTCCCCGCGCCGATTTTACCCCCGACCGCCGCGTCTTGCTTTCCAAACGCCTAAGCTTGGCGCCGAGCGTCGGCTTGGTCGGACGACGGAGCTTGGGGCGTATGGCGGCCTGGCGGATCAACTGCAGGAGGCGGTCCAGGGCCTCGTCCCGGTTTCTCTGCTGGGCGCTGTGGGTCTGGGCGAACAGCACGATCACGCCGTCCTGGGTCAGGCGGCTGCCGGCCAGGCGCGCGAGGCGAATCTTGACCTCTTCCGAGAGCGAGGGCGAGCGCCAGACGTCGAACCGCAGCTCCACCGCGGAACTGGTCTTGTTGACGTGCTGCCCGCCTGGGCCTGAGGCGCGAACGAAGCGCTCCTGGATCTCCGCCTCGTCGAGGGCGATGTGGGGCGTGACGGGGATCATAGGCGATGAGAGAGCGGTACGGTTGAGGTTAGGGTTCGGTCTTTAGCAGGACTGGCGATGTTCGTCGTCGCGTCCGCGTCGTGTTAGGATACCCTTATGCTCGACGACGCCCTGCCAGCTCCCATCGCCGCCCTGAAAGCCCTGGTTGGACCCGACGGCTGGTCCGACGATCCGGCGCGGCTGGCGCCCAAGCTTGAGGAGTGGCGCGGCCGGTGGCGGGGCGCCACGCCCCTGTTGCTGCTGCCGCGTTCGGTGGAGGAGGTCTCAGCCATCGTGCGCCGCTGCGCCGCTGAGGGAATTGCGCTGACGCCTCAAGGCGGCAACACGGGCCTGGTCGGCGGCCAGATCCCCGATGGCGAAGTGTTGCTGTCGCTGGAGCGCTTGAACGCCATTCGAGAGGTCGCGCCCCTGGATGACGTCATCGTGGTCGAGGCCGGCGTCACCCTGGTCGAGGTGCAGCAGGCGGCGGCGCAGGTGGATCGCTTCTTTCCGCTGAGCTTGGCGTCCGAAGGATCGGCGACGATCGGCGGCCTGGTCTCCACCAATGCGGGCGGCACGGCGGTGCTGCGCTATGGAACCATGCGCGACCTGGTTCTGGGCGTGGAGGCCGTGCTGCCGGACGGATCGGTGTTTACGGGCCTCAAGCGCTTGCGCAAGGACAATACCGGCTATGATCTGAAACAGCTCCTGATCGGGGCGGAGGGGACGCTGGGCGTGATCACCGCGGCGGCCCTGAAGCTGTTCCCGGTCATGCGGGATCGCGCCGTGGCCATGGCCGGGCTGAAATCGCCCGCAGCCTCGATCCATCTGTTGGCGCAGGCCAAGGCCCAGAGCGGCGGGGGCGTGGAGGCGTTCGAGCTGATCAGCCGCGCAGGGATCTCACTTGCGCTGAAGAATATGGCCGACGTCCGCGACCCTCTGGAGACGGTCCATGCGTGGTATGTGCTGATCGAGATCGCAAGCGCTGAGCCTGGCGGCGCGGCGGCGGCGATGGAGCGCCTGTTGGCGTCTGCGCTGGAGGCCGAGTTGATCGACGACGCCGTGCTCGCCCAGAGCGACGCCCAGGCCAAGGCCTTGTGGAAGATCCGCGAAGACCAGTCCGCCGCCCAAAAGCCTGAGGGCGTGACCTGGAAGCACGACATCTCCGTGCCTGTGTCTCAAGTCCCGGAGTTCCTAGAGCGGGCGACCGCGGCGGCGCAGGCCTTCGCGCCCGGCTGCCGCGTCGTGGCGTTCGGCCATGTCGGCGACGGCAATATTCACTATGATGTGCTGCAGCCCCTGGAGGGGGTGGACGGCGGCCAGGATCGCGCGGCGCTCGGGGCCGCCCATGGCGCCCTTCGGGACGAAGGGTCGCGCCGCATCCACGATATCGTCGCCGAGCTGGGCGGCTCCATCTCCGCCGAGCACGGCCTGGGCGTGATGAAATCGGCGGAGGCGCTGCGTTATAAGTCGCCTGAAGCGGTCGCCCTGATGCGCGCCATCCGCGCCGCCTTCGATCCAGGGCGGATTTTGAATCCGCGGGTGCTGTTTTAGCGGCCGATTGATTAGATTGCACCGCACGCACCTCCTACGGAGCCCTTTATGTCGGACCTCGCCACCCTGTTCAGTCCCTTCAAGTTGAAGTCGCTCACCCTGCCCAACCGGGTGGTGATGGCGCCGATGACCCGGTCGTTTTCGCCGGGCGGCGTGGCGACGGCGGATGTGGCGGCCTATTATCGCCGTCGCGCGGAAAACGAGGTCGGCTTGATCATCTCCGAGGGCACGGGCGTGCGTCGGCCGGTGTCGGTGAACGATCCCAAGGTGCCCCGCTTCTATGGCGAGGCGGAGCTGGCCGCGTGGAAGGTCGTGATCGACGAGGTGCACGCCGCCGGCGGACTGATGGCGCCCCAGCTCTGGCACGTCGGCGCTGTGAAAAGCCGTGAGACCGATTGGACGCCGCCCGGCCCCTACGACAGCCCGTCCGGCCTTTCCGCGCCCGGCCAAAGCTTTGGCGATGTCATGAGCGACGAAGACGTCGCCGACACCATCGATGCGTTTGCGACCGCGGCGGCGGCGGCGGAGCGGCTCGGCTTCGACGCGGTCGAGCTGCACGGCGCCCACGGCTATCTGATTGATCAGTTCTTCTGGGCGGGCACCAATGCCCGGAGCGACGCCTACGGCGGCGATACGATCGCAGCCCGCGGCAAGTTCGCCGCCGACATCCTGAAGGCTGTGCGCCAGGCGGTCAGCGCCGACTATCCCGTCATCATCCGGCTCTCTCAATGGAAGCAGCAGGACTTTACGGCCCGGATCGCGGCGACGCCTCAAGAAATGGAGGCATGGTTAGGCCCGCTGGTCGAGGCAGGGGCGGACTGCTTCCATTGCTCCCAGCGGCGGTTTTGGGAGCCTGAGTTCCCCGATGTGGAGGCTTCCGACCTCAACTTCGCCGGCTGGGCCAAGAAACTCACGGGCAAGCCGACGATCACGGTGGGCTCTGTCGGCCTGTCGGGGGAATTCATCGGCTCGTTCATGGGCGAATCCTCCAAGCCGGCGTCTCTGGACGATCTGCTGCGCCGGCTGGATCGCGGCGACTTCGACCTGGTCGCGGTCGGGCGCGCCCTGCTGCAGGACCCGGCCTGGACGCGCAAGGTGCATGAGGGGCGTCTGCATGACCTGAAAGACTTCACGCGCGAGGCGCTTGGGGTGTTGGTTTAAGGGGGCGCTGGCGTAAGCCGGGAGAGGGGATTAAAGCGAAGCGCGTCGTAAAGCATTGGACCCATGCTGCTGATCCTTTCCCCAGCCAAGACGCTGGACTTCACGCCTCCCGATCCGCTGATCCCGGCGACGGCGCCCGAGATGGCGGCCCAGACAAAAAAGCTGGCCGCCGTCGCGCGCAAGCTGACGGCTTCGGACCTGAAGCGGCTGATGAACATCTCCGACAAGCTGGCGGAGCTGAACGTCGCCCGATTTAGGGACTTCGACCCCAAGGGATCGCCCGAGGGGGTCCAGGCGGCTCTGGCCTTTGCGGGCGACGTCTATGACGGACTGGCGGCCAGGACGCTGGACGCCGCGGCGTTGGCGTGGGCGCAAGATCGGCTGCGCATCCTGTCGGGTCTCTATGGCCTGCTGCGGCCTCTGGATCGCATCCAGCCCTATCGCCTGGAGATGGGGGTGCGACTGGCGGTCGATGGCGGCGCGACGCTGTACGACTTCTGGGGCGACAAACTCGCCAAAGGTCTGCGCGAGGCCGCCCAAGGCCATGCCGACCCCACGGTGGTGAACCTGGCCAGCCAGGAGTATTTCGGCGCGGTCGACGCCAAGGCGCTGAAGCTTCCCCTCGTCACCTGCCACTTCAAGGAGGAGAGCGAGGCGGGCGTCCGGATCATCTCCTTCTACGCCAAAATCGCGCGAGGATTGATGGCCCGCTACGCGATCGACAACCGTCTGGAGCAGGCCGAGGCCCTGAAAGGCTTCGATCGCGCGGGCTACGCCTATGCGAAGTCCCTATCCACTGACACTGACTGGACCTTTGTGCGGCCTCAACCGACGCCCAAGGCGTGAGCAGGCCTCACAGATGCGTGATCTCTGTTCGGTCGTTGCGGCGCCCGCGCGGGTGGACGCCGCCTCAGAGTTGCTCTAGGCGCAAGAGGGCTCTGGGCGCAAAAACTTGCTCTAGGCGACGGTGTTCACAGGCTTAAGAGCGAATGATCGAAGATTTAGTCGACCAGGCGGCCACCCATGCCGGCCTCAGCCATGACCAGGCGGAGAAGGCCCTGTCTGCAGCCCTGTTCTTGATTCGAAAACATGGCGACGCCGACAAGGTCAGCGATCTGTTCGCGGCCATTCCAGGCTGCGACGTGATGGCGGAGGCCGGCTCGGCCATGGCCCAGAATAAGAGCGGCGGCTTGATGGCCGGACTTATGAGCCGGGCCGGCGGCTCCAGCGGGGCGGCCATGTCCGACGCCATGGCCATGAACCAGCAGCTCACCCGCCAGGGGGTGACGGTGTCGGACATGCAACGCATCCTGCCCCTGTCGATGACGTGGGTGCAGGGCAAGACCGGTCAAGATCTGCTGCGCGACGTCCTGGCCAGCATTCCAGGGCTTGGCCCCCTGCTGACGGCGTAAGGCCCAGACGCCGCCTTCCGCTCCGCGGTCCCCCTAGGCTCCAGACTCATTGCGCCCACCAGATGATAGTGGCTGCGATGAAGACGGCGCTTTCGAAGTTTACGGCGAGCTTGTCGTAGCGTGTTGCGATGCGTCGCCAGTCCTTGAGCCTGCAGAACATGCGCTCGACGAGGTTGCGCTGTCGGTAAGCCTTGCGGTCAAAGGGATGGAAGCGTTTTCGGGTGGGGTTGTTGGGTATGACGGGTCTGGTCCCGCGCTCGTTGAGGAACTGGCGCAGTCCATTTGAGTCGTATGCGGTGTCGGCGAGGCACAGGCTTGCTGACGGAAGCGGGGCGAGCAGAGCCAAGGCGGCGCGGAGGTCGCCGAGTTGGCCGGGGGTCACTTCGAAGGCGATGGGGCGCCCGCAACTATCGACAACAGCATGGATTTTTGTCGTGCGGCCGCCGCGCGAGCGGCCGATGGCTTGGGCCTGGGCCCCCCTTTTCCGCCGCCAGCCGAGCGGTGGGCCTTGGCGGTGGTCGAGTCGATCATCTGAACGTCGTCAGCGCTGAACTGCACCAAGGCTTGGAACAGCCGACGCCAGATGCCCTTCATGCTCCATCGACGAAAGCGATTGTAGATCGTCGTTGGCGGCCCGTAGATCGACGGGCAATCCTGCCACCGGCACCCGACTTTCAGCACATGGATGATGCCGCTGATCACCCGTCGATCATCTACACGGTGGGCGCCAGATTGGTTCTTCGGAAGCAAGGGCTCGATCAAGGCCCATTGCTCATCGCTTAGCCAAAACTCTCCAGCCATGATTCAAACTCCGTTTTGGAGATTGAATCACAACTAGAATAACTTGATCAATACCCTGATTGGGTTTGGACCCTAGAGCATGATGCGATCAGATGGACCCATCTAATCGTTGAATCATGCTCTATCTTCAAAAGCTTAGAGCGCGTTCGTCCGAAAACCGGTTCCCACTTTTAAGGACACGCGCTCTAACTCCGTGGCCCTAAGCCCTGACCTTCCCGCGCGGCGCAGCCGCGATAGGTGATCCCAAGCGCCTGCACCTCTGCGGAGAGGGGATAGGTCAGGCCTGTCGCCTCATCCCGGCAGGGCGTCGCCGTGATCACCGCACGGAACGGCCGGCTGGCCGCCTCGCCGGTCCAGGCGGCCCCATTGGGCGCGGACTCCAGCCCAGGGGTCGTGAAGGTAATGGCCGCAACCTGCTGGCTGGTGAACATGATCTTCTTGCCGCGGATCTGCAGCGCCCACAACGGCGCCTCGCCGCCCGCGTTCAAACCGCCGCCCATGGCGGTGGCCTGGGCGAGCGCCGGCGGCAGCTTGATGGCTTGAGAGCCCGGCTTTGAACGACTACAGCCTGCAAGAGCCGCGACGCCCAGGATGGCGAGACCGAGCCGCTTATATCCGCTCATCCCCGCTTTCGCAGGGGGGAGCGGGCGAAGGGGCGGGCGATCAAAGCGATTCATTGCCCCATCGTACCCGCTAAAGCGGCGCTCCGCACAGTTCGATCTGCACGGGGTGCGCTCGCGCGGACGGCCTCAAGCCAGCTCAGCGTCCAGGGTGATCGTCGGCACCGCCGCTAGCGCCTTGGAGATCGGACAGCCCTTTTTGGCGGCCTCGGCGTGGGTCTTGAACCCGGCGTCGTCCAGGCCGGGAACCTCGCCCCGGGTGGTGAGCGCGATCTCGGTGACAGTGAAGCCCTCGCCGTCCTTCTCCACCTTTACGGAGGCCGTGGTCTTTATGCTCGTCGGCGGCGCGCCGGCTTGGGTGAGCATCAAGGACAAGGCCATCGAGAAACAGGCGGCGTGGGCGGCGGCGATCAGTTCTTCGGGGTTGGTTCCGGCGCCGTGCTCGAATCTGGAGCTGAACGAGTAGGGGGCATGAAGGGCGCCGCTGCCCAAGCTCACCGAGCCCTCGCCCTCAGGAACCTTGCCCTGCCATTCGGCGTGCGACGTGCGCGTGACCATGAAAACGATCCTTTTGATAGGTGTCGGCCGTCAAACGCGCCAGGCGTCGCTTGGGCTCCAATCCGACAGCCTGCTAGAGCATGATGCGATCAAACGGAATCGTTTGATCGTTGAATCATGCTCTATCTTCAAAAGCTTAGAGCGCGTTCAATGCGAAAACCGGTTCCCACTTTTCGCAACGCGCTCTAGGCTTATCCGGATGGATTCGGCCTTCACCTATTATGAGTTCTTCGCCGGCGGCGGTATGGCGCGGGTTGGGTTGGGCCAAGGCTGGACGCCCTTGTTCGCCAACGACTTCGATCCTCTCAAGGCCAGGACCTATGCCGCCAATTTCGGCGCTGATCATCTGAAGGTCGCCGACATCTGGGACCTGACGCCCGCCGACCTGCCCGGCCGCGCGGACCTGGCCTGGGCGTCGTCGCCCTGTCAGGACTTAAGCCTGGCTGGCCAGCGCAAAGGGCTCGCCGGCGCGCGGTCCTCAGCCTTCTGGGGCTTTTGGCGGCTGATGCAGGGTCTGGAGGCGCAAGCGCGCGCGCCTGAATGTATCGTGATTGAGAACGTGACGGGGCTCTTGACCTCTCACGGCGGCGCCGATTTCACGGCGCTCTGCCAGGCCATGGCCGATCTCGGCTACGCTATGGGCGCCGTGGAGCTCGACGCGGAGCGGTTCGGCCCGCAATCGCGGCCGCGCCTATTCATCATCGCCCAACGTCGCGCGGATCGGGCCGAGAGAGACCAAGGGCCGAGCCCGCCGTTTCACACGCGCCGCATCGTCGCCGCCTATGAGCGCTTGCCTGCGGCCCTTCGCGCGACGTGGATCTGGTGGCGGATGCAGCCGCCGCCTAAGCGCAACGCAACGCTGGCCAGCGTGTTGGAGCCGGACGACCAGGCGGCCTGGTGGGCGGACGCCGAGCGGGACCGGCTGCTGGCCGCGCTTTGTCCCCAGCACCGCGATCGGCTGGCCGCGATCCAGGCGAGCGGAGAGCGCCAGGTCGGCGCCGTCTATAGGCGGATGCGAGTTGAGGGCGGCGTGCGGGTGCAGCGGGCGGAGGTGCGGTTTGACGGCTTGGCCGGGTGTCTGCGCACCCCCGGTGGAGGGTCGTCTCGCCAATTCCTGCTGGTGGTCGAGGGGCTGAGCGTGCGAGCCCGTCAGCTCACAGCCCGCGAAGGGGCCCGGCTAATGGGTCTGCCCGATAGCTACCGCCTGCCGCAAGGCCCCACGGCGGCCTTCCACGTCATCGGCGACGGCGTCGCGCCCCCGGCCGTGCGCCACCTGGCGGTCGAGATTCTGGAGCCGTTGCTGCGGGCTTCGAGCACGCAAAGCCGCGCAAAGCCGACGACGCCCAATTAGCCCGTCAGGAGGGACGATTAGAAAGCCTGTGGCGACAAACGCGCGCCTGCGCCCTATCTTTGGGGCAAAGATAAAGAGCGAGACCCGTTATGGACGCCAAGCCAGACACCTACGACGCCGCCCGTTTTCGCCGGGCCGGCCGCGGTCGTATCTATGAGTCCATCATCGACACGATCGGCGATACGCCGCTGGTGCGCCTGCCGCGCCTGTCGGCGGAGCTGGGCTCTAAGGCGACCGTCCTGGCCAAGCTGGAGTTCTTTAACCCGATTTCCAGCGTCAAGGACCGTATCGGCGTTTCGATGATCGAGTCCCTTGAGGCGCGGGGCCTGCTCAACGCGGACTCGACCCTGGTCGAGCCGACCTCAGGCAACACCGGCATCGCGCTGGCCTTCGTGGCGGCCGCCAAGGGCTACAAGCTGATCCTGGTGATGCCCGAAAGCATGTCGATCGAGCGGCGCAAGATGCTGCTGCTGCTGGGCGCCAAGCTTGAGCTGACGCCAGCGGAAAAGGGCATGCGCGGCGCTGTCGCGCGAGCCCAGGAGCTGGTCGCCGAAATCCCCGGCGCGGTGATGCCCCAGCAGTTCGAAAATCGCGCCAATCCTCTGATCCACCGCGTCTCCACCGCTGAGGAGATCTGGAACGACACCGACGGCGGCGTCGACGCCGTGGTCTCGGGCGTGGGCACTGGCGGCACCATCACCGGCGTCGGCCAGGTGCTGAAGGCCCGCAAGCCGGAGCTGAAGATGATCGCGGTCGAGCCGGAGAACTCCGCCGTTCTGTCCGGCGGCCAGCCGGGCCCCCACAAGATTCAGGGCATTGGCGCGGGCTTCGTGCCGGGCGTGCTGGACCGCACGGTGATCGACGAGGTGGTGCGGGTCAGCAACGAGGAATGCTTTGAGATGGCCCGGCGCGCGGCTCGGATCGAAGGCTTACCTGTCGGCATCTCGTCGGGCGGCGCCCTGTCGGCGGCCTTCCGCCTGGCCGCACGGGAGGACTTCGCCGGCAAGACGATTGTGACGATCGTGCCGAGCTTTGCGGAGCGGTACCTGTCGACGGCGTTGTTCGAGGGGTTGTAGGGGGATCCACATTTCCCGTCTTCCCCGGACTCGTTCGGGGCAAGACGGACGAACAAAGCCTTGGATGCTGAGTTAAGGCCAACGCCAATAGGCTCTATTCAGGCTTCTCCACCCCCATGACCGCCGACCGCTTCACCCCGCAACAACGCTCCGCCGTCATGAGGGCGGTCCCAGCTAAAAACAGCTCGGCGGAGCTTAAGGTGCGTAAAGCGCTCACGCAGTTGGGCGCCCGTTACCGCCTGCACCGCCGCGACCTGCCCGGCTCACCCGACATCGTGCTGCCGGGCCGGCGCTTGGCGGTCTTCGTTCACGGCTGCTTCTGGCATGGCCACCACTGCCGTCGCGGCGCCCGGCCGCCCAAAGCGAACGCCGCCTACTGGGCCGCCAAGATCGCCCGTAATCAAGCGCGCGACCTGGCCGCCCAAGCCGCCCTGTCCGCCGCCGGTTGGCGGGTGGAGGTGGTGTGGGAGTGCGAGCTCCGCGATCCAGCCGCCTTGACCGGACGATTGGCCGCGATGCTCAACGCCTCACTTTAGCCCTTCTTGAACAGATCCGCCCAGCGGCGCTCCTCGCGGTCCTTCCAGGCGCCGCGGTGATAGGCGTCCGAGGCGATCAGCGGCACCACGGTGGTGGCTTCGGCGAAGACCATCTGCTCGAAGGTCACATCCACCTTGCCCCAGGAGCAGGCCTCTTTGAGGGTGGAGGACGAGCAGGCGCCGTCGCGCACATCGGCCACCGTGATCTGGATGGCGTATTTGTGCATCTCGGCGTCCAAGCCTAAGATTTCGGCGCACACCACCGTATCCTGGGCGAAGTTCTTCGGCACGCCGCCGCCGACCATGAACAGCGCCGTCGTGCCGGCCGCGATCTTGATTTCCGTCAGTTCACGGAAGTCCGCCACGGAGTCGATGGTGACATAGGGCTGACCCGCCTTGATCCGCTCCATCTGGTGCTTCACCAGGCCAAAGCCCGCCGAGCTGTCGGTGAAGGCGGGGCAGAAGATCGGCACGCCGTGCTCATAGGCCGTCTGGATCAGCGAGCCCGGCTTCTTGGCGCCGCCGGCCGCCAGCCACTTGCCCATCTCAAAGATGAACTCGCGCGAGGAATAGGGGCGCGGCTCCAGCCCATCCACGATCTCCTTGATCGTGTGGTCGCAATTCTGAAGCTCTTCTTCATCGATGTAGGTGTCGTAGATGCGGTCGATATAGAGGGCGCGCAGGTCGCGGTCGTCGACGTTGGACTGGGCCTGGTAGTGTTTGAAGCCGAGCGCTTCGAAGAAGTCCATGTCGACGATGGAGGCGCCCGTGGCCACCACGGCGTCGATCATCTTATTGGCCGCCATGTCGCGATAGACATGCATGCAGCCCGCCGCAGACGTCGACCCCGCCAGGGTCAGCCAGACTGAGCAGGGCTTGTCCTCATAGGCCATGGTCAAGATATCGGCCGCCCGCGCGGTGTCGCGCGAGGTGAAGCTCATGTGGCGCATATAGTCGATCACCGGACGACCGTCGAAGGTGGTGATATCGACATGCTCGACCGTTTGGCTGAGCAGCTCGGCTTTTTTGTTGGAGTCGGGATGGACGGGAGCGTTCATCGTTCAGGTTTCCCTTTGGTGAGCGCCCGTCTTGCAAAAAGGCCGGACCCGGACGGAGCGACGGGGACGGCGATTAGAAACCCCTTCCCCCTCCTATGGGGGAAGGGGCAGGGGTTGGGGGTTTGGACGCGAGCGATGCAAGAAAGAGCGCGAGAGGCTCCGTCCTTGCTTCAGTCCTCACTCTCGGTGCGAGACCCCCATCCCCTGCCCCTTCCCCCATAAAAGGGGGAAGGGGGCGCAACCTACTTGCGACGACGCTTACGCCGCGTCCGTGACGACATCTTGACGATCTCAGCGTCCTTGCGCGCGGCGATGGCCGGCGCCGCTTCAGGCGTCAGGCCGTACATGGACGCCATGGGCGCATCGTCCACAACCACGGTCTCGGTATCGCCGAAGCCGTTGAAGCGGGTGTTCATGGCGACCCCGTAGGCGCCCAGCATGCCGATCTCGACATAGTCGCCTTCGCCCACATCGTCGGGCAGCCAGAAGGGGCCCGGCATGTAGTCGATGCTGTCGCAGGTCGGGCCGTAGAAGCCGAACGGCTTGGCCGCATTTGACGCCCGGCCATCCCGGATCAGCTTCACCGGGAAGGGCCATTTGGAGTGCGTCGCATCGAACAGGGAGCCGTAGGACCCCTCGTTCAGATACAGCGCATCGCCCTTGCGCAGCTCGACCTTGGTCAGGATCGAAGACGATTCCGCCACCAACGCCCGGCCGGGTTCGCACCAGAGCTCGGTCGTTTCGTGCACCATCATATCCTCGAACCCTTCATGGATCGCATCCATATAGAGCTGGAGGTCCGGCGGGCTCATGCCCGGATAGACGGAGGGGAAGCCGCCGCCCACATCCACCACGTCGGCGAACACGCCGGCGCGCACGAGGGCCCGCGACACCTGCGACATCGCCGCGCGATAGGCATAGGGGTTCATGCACTGGGACCCGACGTGGAAGCTGACGCCCATCAGCTCCTCGGTCGCCTGACGCGCCGCGAGCAGCAGCGCCGGCGCCTCTTCCGGCGACACGCCGAACTTGTTGGTCAGGCTGTACTGCGCCCCATCGGTCGAGACCGCCATGCGCACGATCAGGTTCAGGTCCCGCGCATGACCCGTCGCCTCCAGAATCTTCCGGAGTTCGGCCTGGGTGTCGAGCGCGAAGGTGCGAACCCCAAACTCATGATAGGCGCGCGCGATCGCCGCCCGGCTTTTGACCGGGTGCATGAAGGCGAGCCGAGCCTCTGGCGCGACGGACGCGACCAGCTCGATCTCGGGAATCGACGCCACGTCGAAAGCCCGCACGCCGTTATCCCACAGGGTCTGGATGACCCATGCGGACGGGTTGGCCTTCACGGCGTACAGAACGTCGCCTTGAAACTTGTCCTGGAACCAGCGGGCCGCTACGGCCACGACGCCTGGCCGCACAAGTGCGACTGGACGTTCGACGGACCGCTCACGGACCAGGTCCAGGGGCGTATGGTAGTTTCCCACCTCACGTAAACCCCTATGATTGTTGAACCTAGACCGGCGTTAGCAGCGCTCAGAAGAGCGGGACTCGGGTCCGCCGGGACTGCGCATTTAGGGAAAGCCGCCCCCCCTGTAAAGAGCGTATTTCGTTGATCTGGAAGATCGTTATTTTTTGTCGCGGATTTTTTGGATTTTATCCATATTTTTCAACGGATTGTCGCGGGCTAAAAACTGCAAAATTTGATACGTTTTTTTGAGGGCCGTCCGGTCCGGCCTCGCAAGCTGGTCCGCATTCATCCGCGATCGGATTTCGCAGGTGGCGGCGCTGATTGTGCTGTCTTCCAGACGTCGCTTCTGGGCCTCTCGGAATGACGACCATCGTTGGATGGCGATGAGTTTCGTCAGGCTTAGGCGCGAGCTTGCTCGCGTCTCGAAGCCCGCACGCCCAGCACCGTCGTCGTCTCCTAGGATCCCGACGGATCGACAGGCGTCGGAGGCTGCGCCGCGCGACGCCGTAGGCGGGCCAGACGGCGCAGGCGGCGCCAGAAGCGGGTCTTCTCCGGCTCAGGGTAGGGCTGGAGGTTCAAAATGAACTCCTCCGCGCAGGCCCGCCAAGAAAAGCCCTCCGCGTAACGGCGCACGGCCGCCCGGTCTAGCGTCAGGCAGTCCAGGCAGGCCTTGCGGAGGTCCGCATCGACGACGCCGGCGCCTGATCCTGGAATGAGGTCGATCGGTCCAGGCGCTGGGAAGGCGGCGACCGGCGTGCCGGTCGCCATGGCCTCCAGGATCACCAGGCCGAAGGTGTCGGTGAGCGACGGGAAGACTGAGACGTCGGCCTGGGCGTAGTAGGCCGCCAGCTCGACGCCGAATTTGGAGCCGACAAATACGACCTCGGGATGTTTCAACTGCAAGGCCTCTCGCGACGGGCCGTCGCCGACCACGACCTTGGTTCCGGGCAAGTCTAGCGCGAGAAAGGCGTCGATGTTCTTTTCCGGGGCCACCCGCCCGATATTGACGAAGATCGGCCGCGCCAGCCCCTCCATCACCCTCGGCGAGGCGGCGTCCCGAAGATCGGGGTGGAACAGCTCAGTGTCCACGCCGCGCGACCAGGGCGAGATGTTGCGAAAGCCGCGCCTCAAAAGTTCATCGCGCATTGTCGGCGTCGCCACCATCACCCGCCCCGACGGCTGGTGAAACCAGCGCCAATAGGCGTAGCTCGCCGAGACCGGCACGGGGAAGCGCGCGGCGATATATTCGGGGAAGCGCGTATGATAGCTGGTGGTGAAGGGCAGCTTCCAATCCAGGCACACGCGCCGCACGGCTAATCCCACGGGGCCTTCGGTGGCGATATGGATCGCCTCGGGCTCGAACGCTTTGAACCGCTCTTTGATGGGATCGTAGGCGCCCACGGCCAACCGGATTTCCGGATAGGTGGGCATGGGCACGGTCTTGAACTGATCGGGCGAGACGACATCGACCGTATGGCCCATGGCGCGACACTCCGCGACCGTCCGCGCCAACGTCCGCACCACGCCATTCACCTGTGGCTCCCAGGCGTCCGTCGCCAAAAGAATCCGCATCAGACCCTCAAAGCGCCGTTTCCGCCGCCACCCAATATGCCATCATCGCCTAATCTCTTGGTAGCGGTTGGCCCATAGGATGCAAGTCCGCTTAAGCTACCTCGCTCTAGGCAGAGCCTGATCAAGGGCCTATGTTGGCGATGTTGCAGTGCAGCGAAGACGGCGGATGGACTTAAGCCCAGACAGACTGATGCAGGGACCCGAGGGCGACGCCGCGACGGACGCAGGCGACGACCCTCCGCGTCTGGCCGGCGACAGCCCCAAGTCGCGGCGGACCCGTGCGCGAATCCTGGGCGTCGCCATGCGGCTGTTCGCCGAACAGGGCTATCACCCAGCGACCAACGCTGTGATCGCCGAGGCGGCCGGGTTGACGCGCGGCGCCATGCTCTACCACTTCCCCACCCGTGAAGCCTTGCTGGAGGCGGCCATCCCCTTCATCCAGGCCGAACGCGCCCGTTCCTTCGAGCGGATCACCCATCAGATGCCCGCCGGCGCGGACCGTACCGATCACGCGATCGATTCCTACTGGCGGCTTCTGCACGAGCCGGCCTTTGTCGCCTTTGGCGAGCTGGAGGCCGCGGCCCGGACCGATGAACGCCTGCGCGCGCGGTTGCGCGACGCTCAAGCGGCGTTCGATAAGGCCCAGGTCACCGAACACATGTTCGAAATGGTCCAGGCCGGCGCCGGCCCCCGCTTTCAGGCCAGTCGCGACCTCGCGCGCTTCGCGCTGGAGGGGTTGGCCCGCGCCCACCTCGCCTACGACGCCGACGGACGGACAGAACGGATGCTGAGCGTCGTCAAGCGGGCGGCGCGGATGCTGAACCGCAAGGGCTCCGTCGCCGACTTGTGGGACTGACGGCGTCCGCCGCGCATCCCAAGGGCGCGCCGATACGTTGCCCTGATCATGAGCCTTCCCGCCCCAGACCCGAAAACGCTCGGACGTGTCAGCGTCGCCAAGGCGCCCGCAGCTCAGACCATCTTCATCTGCAGCAAGTGCGCCAAGAAGCTGCCTGGGCGGCCCGGGCCCAAGGGCGTGCGCGCCGTCCTGAAAGCCGCGCTGAAACGTCTCGGCCCGACCAGGGACTGGGGTAAGGTTCGAGTGATCCAGGCGGGATGCTTCGACCTTTGCCCCAAGCGCCGTCAGGTCCTGGCCAGCGGCCTAACGCTCGCCAACGGCCGGTTGGTCGTGGTGGACGCCAACCTGGACGTCGAAGCGGCGCTCCAAGCGCTCCTGGAGTAGGGGTTTCCCTATCACACCCCGCCGAAGATCGTGCGGAAGATGGCGTAGAGCGTCCCGGAAATCACGATCGCGGCAGGCAGGGTCAGAACCCAGGCCAACCCGATATCGCGCAGCGTGCCCCACTGCAGCCCCGAGCCGTTAGCGACCATGGTCCCCGCAACGCCGCTAGAGAGGATGTGGGTGGTGGAGACCGGCAGACCGTACATGTCTGCGGCGCTGATCGACACGGCGGCGACGAGTTCCGCGGCCGCCCCCTGGCCGTAGCTCAGGTGCTCCTTGCCGATCTTCTCGCCGACCGTCACAACGATCCGCTTCCAGCCGACCATGGTGCCAAGGCCCAGCGCCACGGCGACCGTCACCTTCACCCAGGTCGGAATAAAGCGGGTGCCGTTATTCAGGCCGCCGGTGAAATCCTTCAGCGGCTTGGCGTCGGCCTTGGAGAAAACACCGTCCGTCTTGGCAAGCTTGGTGATCGCCTGGGACGTCAGGAACATCTCGTTCCTCAGGTTCTGCGTGCGTGCGGCAGGGACCTGGCGGACCGAACCGTAGCTCTTGACCTCGGCGCCGATATCCGACGCGACGACCGAAAGGGCGGCGAACACGGGAGGCTTGTTGAGATCGCCGCTCTTGAGCGCCGCGCTGACCGTATCGGTCGCGGCCGGGAGCGCGGGCGTCGGGGCGCCGTTGGCGTGGGCGGCGAGCACGCCGGACGCGGCGTTCGCGTGGGCGATGAAGGCCGGCGCGGCGCTGTCGCTCATGGTGCGATTGAGGGCGTAGGCCGTGGGCGCCACGCCGATCAGGATCAGCATGATGATCCCCATGCCCTTTTGGCCGTCGTTGCTGCCGTGGGCGAAGGACACGCTGGTGCAAGTCAGGATCAACAGGCCGCGAATCCACAGCGGCGGCGATTTGGTGGGATCGGCCGGCTCATAGAGCTTGGGGATACGGATCAAGGCCTTCATGACCAGCAGCAGGGTCAAGGCCAGAAGGAAGCCGAACACCGGGCTGAAGGCCAGGGACTGGATGACCTTGCCGGCCTGACCCCAATCCACGCCCGACGCCGCGGTCTTGGTCGATAGCAGCTGGTTGGCGAGACCCACGCCCAGGATCGACCCGATCAGCGAATGCGACGAGCTGTTGGGGATGCCGAAGTACCAGGTGCCAAGGTTCCAGATCACCGCCGCGAGAAGAAGGGCGAAGATCATGGCGTAGCCGCCCGCGCTGCCCGTATTCAAGATCAGCTCGACCGGCAGCATGGTGACGATGCCGTAGGCGACCGCGCCGGTGGAGAGCAGCACGCCCAAGAAGTTGAAACAGCCCGACCAGACCACCGCCGCCAGGGGCGGCAGGCTGCGGGTATAGATGACGGTCGCGACGGCGTTGGCGGTGTCGTGGAAGCCGTTTACGAACTCGAAGCCGAGCGCGATGAGCAGCGCGAGGCCCAGAAGCAGCAGAGCGCCGATCGCGAGCGGCTCGCCCCGACCGTAGGTGCTGAGATCGCTTACCAGGCCATAGATGGCGTAGCCAAGGCCCGCCGCGAGGAAGAGAGCGAAGGCCGCAATCCCCGTGGGATGCACCTTGCCGTCCAGATTGATCGTCTTGCTCTGATGAACCGCGCTCTGTGCAGGCGCCTCATCCGCTGTCAGAACAGCCATAATCCGATCCCCCTCGCGATCATCGAAACCCTTACGGAAAGGTTAAGCACTTTGCCGTGAAGTTTAGATGACGCTCGACCGCGGCCCCATTTGGCGATTGCCCGCTGTCAGCCCGGACTTGCCTCTCCCGGTCGGCTATGCGATGCGGGCGCGGGGCGGCCGGGGGCTTAAGAGGTGCTATTTTCGTCGATTACGTTCCTGTTTTTCTTTCTGCCGGCCTCCGTAGTCCTTTATGTCCTGACCCCGACGCTGCTGCTGAAGAACCTTGTTCTTCTGGCCTTGTCGCTCCTGTTTTATGCGTGGGGCGAGCCGGCGTTCGTCGCCGTGATGATCGGCGTCATCCTGGTCAACTTCATCGCCGCTTGCCTTATGGATCCCCTATCGGGGCGGCCGCGCCAGGCCGTGTTGGCGATCGCAATCGTGATCGACCTCGGCGTCCTTGGCCTGTTCAAATATGCCGATTTCGCGGTTTTGACCCTGGCCAAGGCGACTCAACCGCTGGGCTTGAGGCTGCTGTCTCCCGGGTTCCCCTGGCCCCTTGGCATCTCCTTCTTCACCTTCCACTGCCTGTCCTACCTGATCGACGTCTACCGTCGGCGCTTTCCAGCCAATCGCAGGCTTTGGGAGGTGGGGCTCTATATCGCGCTCTTCCCCCAACTCGTGGCCGGACCGATCGTGCGGTACAAGGTGATCGCGGGCCAAATCCGGAAGCGTCGCCACAGCCTTGGGCGCGCCTCCGCGGGCATGCGGATGTTCGTGATCGGCCTGGCGCAGAAGGTCTTGATCGCCGACATGATCTCAGCCCTGCCCAGCGCGGTGTTCGATCACACGGCGCGCCCGGCGCTCCTGGACGCGTGGATCGGCGACCTGGCTTACAGCTTGCAAATCTATTTCGACTTCGCAGGCTATTCGAACATGGCGATCGGCCTTGGGCTGGTGTTCGGCTTCAGCCTGCCGCGCAATTTCAACCTGCCCTATCAGTCCCAATCGATTACCGAGTTCTGGCGCCGCTGGCACATCACCCTGTCGAGCTGGTTTCGGGACTATCTCTATATTCCGCTGGGCGGCAATCGCGGCGCCCCCTTCCAAACCTATCGCAACCTGGTGATCGTCTTCCTGCTCTGCGGGCTTTGGCATGGGGCGAGATGGACCTTCGTCCTCTGGGGCGCCTGGCATGGCGGTTTCCTTGTGATCGAGCGGGCGGGACTGTCTAGGCGGCTGACGGCCTTGCCGGCGCCCTTGGCCTGGGCCTACGCCGCGCTCGTCGTCATGTTCGGCTGGGTGCTGTTTCGCGCCCCCAGCCTCGCGGGCGCGCTCGACGTCTGGCGCGGTATGGTCGGCCTGAACGGCGCGGGCGAGATGGGGCCAGCCCTGGCCGCGGCGCTCCAGCCGGCGGAGGCGGCGATTTTGGGCTTAGGCGCCGTCTTGGCGCTTGATCCGCTCGGCCGTCGTAACCGCCATCGCGCCCTGACCACAGAGGTGGACGACGCCAAAGGGCTGGAGACGCTGGCGCCTAAAACCTTGGCGGCCCTGGATGGCCCCAAGGTGCGATCCGCCGGCTTGCTGCGCCCGCTCGCCGACTGGGGCGGTACGGCCGCGATGCTGGGTTTGAGCGTCCTGCAGGTCAGCGGCGGCGCTTTCAGCCCCTTCCTCTACTTCAGGTTCTAGCCCGGCCATGTCGGCGCTTCTCCCCGCCTGACGTCGCTGGCTCGCGCCCATCGTCCTCGCCGTCCTGCTAGTTCCGTCCGTCGGGATGCTGTTCGCGCGGGTTCAGACCCGTTCGACGGTGGAGAATCGGATGTTGGCCCCGGCCCCGGCCCGACCGACCTCGCTGGCGGCGTGGCTGGCGCTGCCCCGCGCCGTGAACGCTTATCTCAGCGACCATTTCGCCTTTCGCCGGGTCCTCCTCTCCGCCGACAACCAACTGCATTGGCGTCTGGGCGGCCAGATCGACGGCGGCGAGGTCGTGCGAGGGAGGGGGAGCCGTCTGTTCCTGAAGGACAATCTGTTGATCGCCACCGGCGACGACGTACGGCCCAAGGCCATCGAGGCCTACAGCGCGCTTATTTGTAAGCTGAACGCGGCGCTCAAGGCGCGGGCGGTCCCGATGGTGTTCTCCATGGCCCCCAGCGCCGCCGTCATCTACCCCGAAGACCTGCCGAGCTGGGTTCCCCATGGCGCGCCGAGCGAAGCCGACCTGCTGTTCGCCCGCACCCAAGCCTGCGGCGTCAAGACGGTCGATCTTCGGCCCGCCCTGATCGCTGCCAAGCCGGGCGGTTCGATCTACTACCACCACGACACCCACTGGACGCAGAAGGGCGCTCTGATCGCCTACAATGCGCTGGTTCAGGCTCTGGGGCGGCCGGACTGGATCACGCCGCCGGAAACCCTGAGCTGGCGCCGGGTCCCCGAAAACCTCGCCGATCTGCAGCATATGTCGGGCGCGACCGGCCTGCCGGTCGAAACCATGCAGGCGCCCGACCTGACCCTCCAAAGACGGTCTCTGCACGAGTCGATCATCGACGGTCTAGACGACGGCATGGCCCACTCCAACGCTATCGCCAGGACCGATCACCCCGGCCCGACCGTCCTCATCATCGGCGACTCCTACGCCCAAGACTTCATGCCGCCCTATTTCGCCGCCCATGTGGGCAAGATCGCCTGGCTTCACCATCAATGGTGCCAGTTCGATTGGACCGTGTTTGATCGGGTGAAGCCCGACTATGTGATCTTTATGCCGGCTGATCGGTCGGCCTCTTGCAAGCCCGGCGCACGGCCTTTGCACATGCCCTGACGGCGGGCGTCCCGGCCCTTCACCTTCTATTTATCTTGCCGCCCGACACTTTAACGCATGAGCGTTTCCGCCCCCGTTGCGCCGCCGCAGTTTGGCGAGCCGGCTCCGCTGTTTGTCGCGGCGACCGATGGCGTGGATCGGTACGGTTTCGATGTCGCCGGCGGTCGGTGGATCGTGCTGATGGTGTTTGCGACCTTGGGCCTTGAGGCCTGCGCCAAGGCTCATGCCGCCATCCTCGCCCATCGCGATCTGTTCGACGACGTCAACGCCTGTTTCTTCGGCGTCAGCGCCGACCGGGCGGATCGCATGCAGCGAGGGTTGCGCAATTCACCCCCAGGCGTGCGCTACTTCTGGGACTATGAGCACGCGATCAGCCGTCTGTATGGCCTGAACGACGGCGCTACGTTGCGGCCGGCGGTATTCCTGATCGATCCCATGCTGCGCATTGTCATGGCCGAGCCGATCGAGGATACGCCCCTGGCGCTCGACCGCCTGGCGCGGGAGCTGGAGGCGGCGCGCCAAGCGCCGGGGTTGGAGGAGGGGTTCGCGCCGGTGCTGATGGCGCCGCGCATCCTCGAGCCGGAGCTCTGCGCCGAGCTGATCGGCTATTATCAGCGCCAGGGCGGCGCGCCCTCCGGCTTCGCCGCCGACCAGGACGGCCGCACGGTCACGCGCGTCAATCCCGCGCTCAAGCGCCGGCGCGACGTGACGATCGAGGACGCAGATCTGCGCGCAGCCGTTCGCGAGCGGCTTGAGCGGCGGCTGTTTCCGATCATCAAGCGCGCTTGGGGCTGGCAGGCGAGCGAGATCGAGCGCGACCTCGTCACCTGTTACGATAGCGCCGACAGCGGCTTCTTTAGCGCCCACCGCGACGACGCCACGCTGGGTACGGCCCATCGCCGCTTCGCCGTGACCCTGAATCTGAACAGCGAGGACTACGACGGCGGCGAGCTGCGCTTTCCGGAGTTCGGCCGGCGTCTTTACAAGCCTCCGACGGGCGGCGCCGTCGTGTTCGGCTGCAGCCTGTTGCACGAAGCCAAGCCGGTCACGCGCGGCGTGCGCTACGCCGTCGTTCCTTTTCTCTACGACGCCGACGGCGCGGCGATCCGGCGGGCCAACTTGGCGAAGCTGGCGTTGCAGGCGAGTTGAACCGCTCCTTTCCTTCATCCGGCGTTGACGCGGCCCCAGGCTTTGGGTACAAGCCCGCCTCCGTTTGAGCGCCTCG
>Ga0209611_10005404_pt1 | contig 21418 bp, 13 predicted proteins | sample S1TSphgellanicum_3_FD_187693 | JGI IMG/M metagenome (GOLD analysis project Ga0209611, IMG submission 187693) | Host-associated microbial communities from peat moss isolated from Minnesota, USA - S1T2_Fc - Sphagnum magellanicum MG (SPAdes) (version 2) | ecosystem: Host-associated > Plants > Peat...
GGGTGGGCGGGGGTTAGTCAACTTGGTCCCCCTATCATGTTGAAGGCTTCATAAGATGACCAACTTCAAAAGGAAGGGCTTATTGCTTTGCAAAAAATGATGGCTTATAGCGAGGTTGAAGATTTGCTCAATTGCTTTCAAAGCACTTGGAGAAAATTTAGATGGCCCCTTTATGTTTGTGAATATCTTTTCAAGGAAAAATTTTCAAGGAAAAAGGATGGATCTTAACGCTTGCTTGCATACTCCATAAAGAGGGAGCATTTTATGCCTGCAATAAGCATAAGATCCCTCCGCTACTCTTAAGGATAAGAGTAGCACAAGAACCCTCCCCTCCTAGGCCTTGTCATCTATGTATGTTTAACAAGGCCCCCCAAACAAGAGGGGACCAAAACACTCTGGGTAACATGCCCTCCAAGAACACTAAGCATGTCTTTAAGGAAAGCAACCATACCTTAAAAGTGAAAGTAGAGGAAGCAAGGAAGTACATAAATGACAAATATGAATTGATAAAAAGCAAAAGCCAAAACAGTTTCTCCTTTTCATCAGTTTAAACTCTTTACAAGAGGCTTAATTATTTCTCCTTTTTCCTTAGCTCCAAGATGGTCAAGAGTTAGGGGGAGGGGAGGGGAAGGAGGGGGGACCCATTTGTGAAGACTGATTTTGTCCTTCCATCTAATTTTCACTTTGTCTTTCTTTCATTAGTCCACAGTGGGGTTTACTTTCTATTGGAGAAAAAGTCACAAAAAGACATCGAAAGAAGAGAAGAAACAGGCTACACAAAACATGAGACTAAAAAGTCTTCCATGCAAAAAAAGTTGCTTTGTTAAAAAGTTGCTTTGTTTTGTGTGAAGGAAAACAACTCCATGAGTCAGCCAGGAGTGGTTCTTAATCCCAAAAGAGCTACCTATTTTTGAAGAAACAATCTTCTTGTGTCAGTGATGATGGTGTTGTTTGATCCAAATGGGCTTACTTGCATGTCTGATATCAAGGTCCATCGTTGGTTGGCTCCACCTGCAAAGTAAACAAAGCACAGCACTGGGGACACGCTGAAATCCCATCCCATCCAGAACCATGTGGTAGTTTCCATTTGGTCCCACCTCCTTTTGAGGAATTTCCCACGAGCATGTGTTACAGTCTGAACTGTGAGAGAACTCCATGGAACATTTCTTATTTGAAATAACTCTTGTTGGTTTCAAGCTTATACCAGTTTTGTGAGGTTCTTCGTTTCTCATTTGAACCAGTGTTGTGAGGTTCTTCGTTTCTTATTTTAACTCTTGTTGCTTTAAACCAGTGTTGTGGAGCTCTTTCCCCTTTAAGAGATTCGCCTTTGGTCTCAGCTTTGGTATTTAAAATTTATTAGAAGGTTCTCCAAGTGTGGGTTTGAGCCCTGTTCTTCCAATTTTTAAATCTTTCAGTTTTGGGTTTGACACATTTTCTCAAATTCAAGAAGTTTCAGCTTTGGTTCAAAAATAGAGTTCAAAAACTGAGTTCGATTCCATTTACACACTCCCCAATGCTGGCCATTGTACAGATACAAAGTTCTTTTGAGAAATTAAAATATGAGTCTATATAGGTACGGAGTTCAACAATGAATTTTAAATTAAATTTTAATTGTGAAGTTCAAATCTACTAGTCAACTTTTTTTCAAATTCAACTTGCTTTCCTAAAGAGCTTGAACTTATCTTTTCAAGAGTGTTTCTTCATGGTTTTAGAAAAAGCAAAAGACTATTTCCAAGCTCTAATTTTTGTGTCGATTCCAACAAAGGTGTGTTCACTTGAGTCAAAGTCATAAGAATGTAAACCTAGACCCCCAATGTTTCACATTACAAACCAAATACTCTCACAACACTAATTTAAACCAATATTGGGGATACTCTCATTTTGAAAAGTTTTGAATTATTGATTCCAATTAATAAGAACACAACCAAATGTTCAAAATTAAAATCAACATCAAAACTCAACCCAAAACCAAAAATACATGTCTATGCAAGTGATTAGAATTAGAATTGGGGTTAAATGAAGATGAAGAGATATTCACATCCATTATAGTGTATAGTAATAACTAGATTGGAACCAATTTTGTTTTTTGAAACTATAACGAAAGTTAGAATTTTTTATTTTTTATTTTTAAAGAACCATCATATTTGGATTCTCAAATGTGTAGAACTAGATTCAAGATAGCTTTAATTATTTTTAAAAACTAAAACTAGAGGCACTTATATATGCATGAAGTCCCAAAGAGACCTTGAGCCAAGACCACAATGGCAAGGCTCAAAAATTGGCTTAAGTTGTTGACCAAGGAAGTTGATATGGGATCATCACAAACACATGTCTAAATTGTACTCATGCTGATGCCCTAAATAATTCTATTTCTTTGGGATGTTTCAAATCTCTTTTTTCTCACATACTATTCAGAACTTGTAATCACAACACCCTTGTAGAATTTCTTTGTGATAGAAAAAATGAGCCACTATACCTTATAGCAACCCATGAAATTAGTAATTTCCGTATAGATGAGAATTGTTATTGCTTTCGCTTGTTTAGGTAGTGTAAATTTTTTGCACATGATTGTTGAAGTGTATAAATGTACATGAAAGTATAATTTCAAATATCATCAACATATTTGTACGGTCTACTACAAAGTTTTTGTGAAATTACATTAAGGGTATATTAAAGGTGTAAAAAAATGATTAATTTTTATTCTTATCAATAATTATGATGTAATTAATAATTATTTAATAATTATTTAACTAATAATTATTAATTATTAATAGTTATTAATTTTAAAATTCAGAATTAAATATTAGTCAAATTTCAAAATATTAATATTGATTAATTATTAAGTAACTATTAATTAATATTTGATGCCATTATGACCTATTATTATTAATAAATAGATAGGTAATAAGTAGACAAATAGGTAGGAAATAAATAAATAGTAAATAAATAGGTTGTAAACAAATAGGAGGTTAATGAATTAGTTAGTTAATTAATGAATTAACTAGTTAATGAATGAGTTATTTACTTATGGAGTTGACACAATCATTATGAGAAATCACCTTCATTGAAATCACATTACCTTACAACTAAAACTCAAAAAACAATTCATATACAACTATTGTGTAACTATCCCCCTAGAAATATGGTGTATTAATAAATAAATTACCATGTAAAAAAACTAGCCAATTGTATTATAGTTGCAAATGAGTTGAAAATGGGTCTTATATATGATAATTTATACACATTGTACATATGTATGTAATTAACCATGTTTTATTTTTTAACAATTACATTGTAGTTAGATGTGGCAACTATTTTAGATTTGTTGTAAATGTGCCACTAAAACAACAACTATGTTGTAACTAGTGTATATTGTACATACATGCAATCATGTCACATGTCCACATTTCCACCACCCATTATGGAATACATTTGCAACTAATTTTTAATTATGATTCTCATTGATACAATTAGTATGGCCATTAGTGTGCCACTATTAAAATATTACTGTTCAACTATCTTATGATTATAATATTATTATTTATAACTTTATAATAATACATATTCATCAGTTATTTATATATTCATCATTTATGCTTCATTCTGAATGATTTAAAATGTTCTAGGAACGATACTTCAAACTTTAAAAATTATTTCTGAAGTGCAAAGGAAAAGGAATATTGAAAAAATAATAAGAAGAAAAATAAGTTTTCCAACTTACAAAACAAGTTTTTTTTTAAAAAATCTCTGGACCCTTCCTACTTTCAAACTTCATAATTTTGTTATTTTTATTCATTTTAAATGACTAAAGTGTTATAAGAGCACCACCTAAAGTTCTACAAATCATATTTGAACTCTAATAGCCTAGGTAAATAAGTAGATCTTATTTTCTTACCTACCTATGTAGGTAGATAGGTAGGTAGGTCCTAAGTGAATACATAAATATGTAGGTTCTAAAACCTACCAACCTACCTATATATGGTTATGTACGACCTACTTAGTTACTAAATTAAATATTTATAATTATTCATTTTTAAAAATATATAATTAATATGCCATGTTGGAAAAAAAAATTGTGCCACATGTCACAATCTTGAACCATCATTAATAATCATAATGCATAATGGAGATCAATATTTCAAAAAGTAAATAATTTTTATGTCCAAAAATTTTCATAGTGCCATGTGTCATATTTCAATAGATGGATGACAATTAATCACATTAGCATGACATCATGGGTGTAGTTATAATATATTTGCATAGTAGTTGAAAATGAATTGTTTTGATAGAATTACAATTGAATTGCAATGAGTTGCATTGTATATACGATGAGTTGCCATCTTGCAACTTGTTCGTTAACACTCATGACATATAAATACAATGAATTGCAAAGCCAATTGCAAAAGACCATTTTTTTCATAGTGAATTGAAAGGGAAACCAAATTGTATGGGATAAAAAATTTAGTCACAACCTAGTTGCAAACTATTTACAATTAAGTTGCAACTAGATTTTTTCTCCCATATTGTTTAGTTTCCCTTTCAAATGTGTCAACTATATAAGTAGATGCATTATAAACATAAAAGCACACAAGATTTGCCAAATGGGATGAGCTAATTGAAAAAGCTTAACCTTAATTTGGTTAAATCCAAAACAAAATAATACAAATTCAAAAATGTCCTAAGACTTACCTACCCACCTATTTCAACCTACTTACCTACCTCGGCCTATTTACCTACCTACCTACCTACTTACTTACTTATCTTAAACTTCCTTACCTACCCATCTATTTTTATTTAAAATGTTTCAAAAGTCATAAATGTTGCCACATGGCACAAAATTATTTGTCCACATGTATGAATCAAATACCTTAAAAAAATTGTTGAGATAAAAAAAATTTGGTAAAAAGTTTTATTTATTTAATATTCTTTGAATATGCCACATGGCAACATGACATTGGTCACTAATTGCATGATAATTGCATAATAGTTGCATGTGTTGTAAGGTCAACAAATGAAAAATACAATCAACTCAAATACATACTTCATCCATTGTTTACGTGATGACATCATCATAACATCATCATTTGCAACTAATGTCTTATGCAACTTGTCCAACGCAAATACAAGTCATTTAAGTTACAAATGTTGTTTGCAATTGAAAATTAGTTGTATATTGTAGTTGAAAATATGCAAATTTTCTTCTAGTGTTAAAGGAAGATGGAGATTTTTTATGAAAATAATTAATTCACCATTAAAGTTTCTATTAACTTAATCACATCATGTTTATTGTGTACATAACTTATGCATCATTGAAAAGGACTCAATTGTGATGCAATGGATTTAAGAAGCTAGTAGAAAAATGCAATGGATGCAAGATCGAACATTCGATGAACTTTGCATAACTAACATGTATCACATTACTAAAGAACCCATTAAAACTAGTCATGAAATGATTCCACAATCTTAACATCCTACCAATATCTAATGTTTCGTATGAATTAGATGATGAAAACATTTCAAATGGTGTTTGAACATCTAAAAGGTTCAAAGACAAAGCTAACAAGGAATTGCTCAAAATAGGTACAATTTCTCAATTCAAATTGTTTGAACTTTATTGAATGGAAGCTTGAATTAAAACATGGAATCTTCAAGTGATGAATTAAAAATTTGATTATTAATTTCATAGTAGACATTGAGCACTTTGTACCTAGTTTACATAATGAAAAATAAAAAATAGTATGATTAGGCAATTTAAATCTTGCCTACAATGGGTGTCATTTGCCCATCTATTAAATAATTAAATAATTTGTTGTACATAGAGCAAGCCAAATGTACCAATTTAACTTATATAAATCCAAAGTATGTTGGAAAAGCAAATGAAAGTTAGTTAAGAAAAAATAAACTAGTAGTTTTATCAATTGAAACATATAGACAATGCATATAGTTAGATTGTAAAAAAGTTAAGCAAGTTGATTTACTTAGAGCCTTTGAGAAGCAAACCAACCAATCAAACCAATTATGATAGTGGTTATAAGAATAGAAAGGTAGTTAAAAAGTTGGCAATTAGTTAGAGAATGTAGATGGGTGTATCTCACTAACATGTATCATTAGTAGTCATAACCATTACTTAACTTTGTGTATTTTTAATTGTAAAAAGAGAAAAGAATTACAAGTGGACTTGATTTTGTACATGTTATTTTCAATATATTGATATACATATCCAAAAATTTAAAAGCAATATAATGAATAAAAAATACACAATTTTTTTTTAATCATTTGTAACTAATGCTTTTAAGTAATAATCAAGTAGTAAAAACACACATAACACAAAATTTTGATTTTAAAAAAATGAGATAATTTTGAAATTTTAAAAATATAAACCTTAACATAATAATATTAACAAAAATTTGGATTTAAAAAATAAATTAAGTGATATATTGAAAATATTTGAAATTGTTTTTTGAAAAAAATAATGAAAAAACACAAGTTTAAAGGGCACATGTGGCTTCTACTGATGTGGTTGGACCCATATGGTTAAAACTGTTAGGTTCTTGGTATAAAAAGAAGGACAACACTAAGGAAGAGGTTTGCCATTTTAACTAGGGTGTCCACCAATTTGTATGGTATTCTTATGTAAATAAAAGATTGAGTTTGTACCTTTGTGTAGGGTGGTTGGCTTGTCATATGTGTATGGGTGTTATGTGTGATGCATGTTAGAACATAGTGGGTACTAGGATGTTGTGAACTAAATATAAATAGCCTATTAAGTGGGGTGAAATGTTCAATTGTAGAAAGTTATGAAAAGTGTTTTTGATTATTGCAGTAATGAGGATGAACACTTTGGGGGGAAATAATGGGAGTACATTTGGAAGAAGTTATTAAGGGATGAAGGTTGCAAGAAGAAAAATAAGATTGTTTGACTACTTATAGTATGTTATAAGGGTAAATGGCTTTGCCATTAGGTATGTGGTATTTACATGGATAGATGGAGCAAGAACCTTGTAGTTTTATTGTTGAGATAAATAACCATAGAAGAATAAAATTAGCACCATTTAATTTCTCAAACAAAGTTGTTGTCTTTGTAAAGTTTTGTATTAAAGTCAAACTATTATTATATTATTTGAAACATGCCTTACATTGCGTATTGTCTTGAATTTTTTTTTTCACTTTCTTTTCTAATGTTGGTGCACAATCATTTAGTAGTTTGATTCCTTTGATCATCATGGTGGTTGTTTTTCAATTTCATCAAATTAGTGTTTGAAGCTTAAATTATTTTTGTGAATTATCCTTTATGATGATTCCACTTATGGGTAAAAAGTAGGCAAAAACATATTATAGGATAGATAGGCCAATGAGTGAACACTTAAACAAGGTCGAATCCTCACACGTTTTTTTGATTTTGAAGCTTGGAGAACATTTTAAACCTTACACCTAACATTTAACACTTTGAACACTACAAAAATCTCTCAATTTGGTGAAGGAATGGGCAAGATATGGAGTGTTTGGTGTAAGGGGGTTCAATGTTTGATGATGGGTGAATCAAAACAAATTAGAATTTCAAGCTTAAGATCTTTGATTGTTGCATCTTTGCCATTACAAAATACAAAGAAGATTTGTTAAAGATTATTTGGTGCACCCATTAGATTTGCTTCTACAATACCAAAAGGTTTTGTAAAACTTTAGTTGGCACACCCATTATGTTTTAAATCATTCAAAATGGACTAAAAATGAGGAAGATATGAGGTTGGAACTAAAGAGGGTTTTAGAGCTATTTTTTCAAAAAAATTGAAACAAACTATCAATCATCATTTTCCTATGTTTTTTATGTTGTTGTTTTACTTCTATTGTTCAAAGAACATTTGTAGCCTTCCAATTTGTGCATCTAATGACATAAAAATCATTCAATTTCTAAGGAACTCATAAAATATTGAAAAATGTTCAATGATAGGTATGTGTTCAATGATAGGTGGTTCTACGTTGGTGGATTTTTTAAATGTGCTAGAGGCAAAAAAAATTGGGTTGAACACATTATATTATATAAAACCCATATGCAAGTTGAAAATTTAAACAAAATGGAATAAATAAATGAAACTAACTTCTTTATGCTTTTTATTTTCAAATAATTACACCAAAAAAAAAATTCAATGAAATATGAACTTTGCAATCTAGATAATTCCATTGTAGGGTCACAATCCATTAAAAATAAAGTTATGAACTCATAATTTATAATGGAATTGAAGATTTTTGCATAATTTTGGAACATGCTATAGTTTCAAAGGTTGTGACATTTAGGAATTTTTTTTTTGAAAAATATGAAATATGTTATGAACTTCATAATTTTTTATTATGTGTAATACAACTTTTAAAAACTCATAATACATCAATATCCAAAAAAATATTTTTTATGATCAACATTAAATAAATAAAAATGTTCAAAAAAGTTGAAAGTAAGCCACCATTAACTTGGACATGGAAAAAAAATCAACTTTAACATTGTTTTAAAATTGTTTTGTTTTTTACAATTTTTTCGTTTAAGAATACATTAAAAAAAACTCTCAAAATAGACTTTACAATCAAAAAGATTTACACCTTACTATGCATTCACCCTTGTTCATGGCATCATACAACTTCCTTCTGAATGACAATTATTTCCTAAAACCTCAAATTTTGCATTCTTTTCAACTTTGCAAGTTTTTAAATTTTCATTTGTAATGTCAAAGTGTATTTCTTTCAACATGCATATTAAGTTAATTCGATGAAACCTAGGGTTACAACAACCATACAAAAATGAAGTTTGTGCCAAGGATTTGATACTTGTGCTTGCACACAATTCTAACACTATTAACAAACAATTATGACTTGAAAAACTTCACCAAACACAAAATGAAGACTTGAAATCAAGGATATTAGATAATGAAATATCACATGAATTAATAACATAATTGTGGTGAAATTAAAAATAATCCAATGCAGTAATTCTCAAGTCTTATTTGAAACAAATTGAAAAGATTCAAAAAAAATTTCAATGCTTAAATTATATCCAAAATATATTATTACCTTGATGATGTTTTCATTTTGTGGTCTCATTGTAGCACTTTTGAAGTGGATTGGGAATTTACAATATTTTGTGTGCGATTTTATGGTTTTAGTATAATTCACATGATGGTTATTATTTGTTGTGCATATTATTCGATGCTTTCGTTTCAGAATCTAGCTGCAACACTTTTGCAAGGAGATTATGAAATAATGTTCTGTGCATGATTTCATGGTCTGAATAAGTTCATGATGCTTTTCATCTCAGAGTCTTGTTGTGGCACTAAATTTACAAGGAGATTATGAAATAAATTATGTTCTTTGTGTGATTTCATGGTCTTGGTATAATTCACATGGTTGTTGTATCCATAGCATATCTCCTTGATGATGCTTTCAATTTAAAATCTCATTGTAGCACTTTTGAAGTGGATTATGAAATAGTATTATGCGCACAATTTCATGGTTTGAAGATAGTTCACATGGCTATTGTATCCCATGCATATTACTCGAGGCTTTCAATTTAGAGTTTGATTGTAGAACTTTTGCACGGAGATAATGAAATAGTCTTATGTGCATGATTTCATGGTCTTAGGAGAGCTATCTTATCTTGAGCATATTACCTTGATGCTTATTGTTGCACCTTCTTGCAAATTTATGTCCTAATGTTGCAACAATTATCGTAATCTTTGCATATCCTAATCTTTAATCTTGCATCACGGAAGAGTAGAACATTGTGGCATTGCCAAGATGTGGTAGTAGAAGAAAATGAAATGTAGCGGATTGAGCTCTTTCATGTTTCCCCTAATTGTTTCTATGTGCACAAACTCCTCTTGGACAAGCGATTGTTGCACATAGCCAAGAGTCTATCTCTGTAGTTGCCTCTACTAGTTACGATTGGTTACTTTTTTTCGAATCGATTATTTGCAGCATGGATTTCTTTATTTGATTTTTTCTCATCTTTGTTTTCATCTCTTATTTTGTGTTTGTTTGATTCTTTGATCCTCTTTTCTTGATCACATCTCTAGGTTTCATTGCCCTTCCTGTGTTTTTTGCGTGAGTTCCTTTTGTGTCCTTATGATCTTCTAGTACTATACCATGGTTCATGCAAATTTTTTCATTTGATTTTTCTCCTCTTTAGTTTTGTTTCTTATTTTGCTTTCTTTCAATTTTCTGAACCTCTCATCTTTATCATGTCTCCAAGTTCCATTCTCCTTCTTGTGTTCTTTGGTGTGTTCCTTTTATGTCCTTACGATCTTCTGATACTATACCATGTCTTTTTTTGATATATCATTCGCCAATGCTCTCTTGCTTCTTTTGTGATCAGCATTGTTCCATCATCTACTCACAAGCATACCATCAACTTCCTAACAAGACATTTATGAGGTAAACTTAAGACATCCCAGTTTTCAGCAAAACTTTGAGAGGTGCATCAGCCAGCTTTCCTGCTCAATGAATGTATCAACATACAGAGATCCTGCTCTGCCTAGCATGTCCTGGAACCATCTTTTAACTCAGCAAACAGTATCCCTCTTGCAAATCTAGAGCGACTCTTGTCAAGATGTTGTAGAATGCTGAACAAACTAGGTTAGTTCTACAACCTTACTAGTAGTTGATAGTCTCTTTCTGGTCTTGCCTTGTCTTGTGGTACAGGCTTCCAGCACAATGCAGAATTTATCAATTTAAACAATCCTGTCAACAATCCCAGTGATACATGCTAGAGAGAATAAGATCTTGCAAACACTGCTGAGCTTGTTTAACCATATACAAAATGGTTCTTTATGTTTTGTACAGAAAAGAGTGAGCCTGTATGAAATGAACTTGTGGGCAAAAGCACAATCTCCAAGGGGAAAACCCCAGATTTGTCAAGAGAAAAAAATTGAAGGAACCTAGCTACCGTGCTCTATACAAGCTTGTGTTTTCACAAGACCCACTCCAAGATTCTGCAAATAGAGCATGTCATATACAAGGCTGCCATGCCAAATCGGTCCTCCAAAGAAAATGAAGGCTGGGCATGACAACCTGAGTCCCTATGTTCTTGGTGAACATCAGCCAAACGTTGTTGTAGAAATTCCAGGCCCACCTGCATAAGAACATGTTAATTATGAAAAATATTTCCACTCCTATAATACAGAAGTAGTTTTAATGTACATGTTGCTCACTGCAATTAAGGAACGCAACAGACCCTTTCCAATCAATATGAGTTAGTACCTTGGTTACATGCCAACAACATGCAATGAGAAAACACATAATAGGGTCTTCAGAGGATTGGAGGCATATTCAGACACAAACATATTTAGATTGAAATAGTAAAGAATGCACTGAGAGTTGCATACCTGGTCATCTTGAGTGTCAAGTCGGAACTTGCCACATCCACATGTTATAACCTGCTTGTTCTGTTGCAAACGCCTTGCTTTACACAGAGGGCATAAAACCCCTCCCTCCTACACGATGGAGGAAGTTTCATCAGAGGTTTTACTTATAGGGTGGAGAGGTTCTGAATATCAAAGGTATGGCTTGAGCTCACAGGAATTTTAGTCTTTTTCGAGAGATTGTTATGGGGAGTCATAGTTCTACTTTGTGTAATGCCTTGTTCAAAGACTCATACAGCATGGAAACAGAAAATAACCAACAGTGCAAAGAATCTAAAACCCACACATGCCAATGCAAACCAATCCAGTAATCTAGTATTAACTGCAAAAATGGTTTGCCAAATTTCATGACAAAGACCTATGAGACTCATTTCCTATGAACATGATCCTTCCACACTGCTTCCACAGGGCATTAAAGAGACATGAGAGTATCCCATGGGATTGAAAGCATATTTTGTACAGAAAGCATAGACAACAGAGAAGTACATGGGAAAACCTACTTGAAGCCCTTGCCAATGTTCAAAAAGTTCTGACAGTGATTCATCTTCTATAGCCCGTGAAGCTTCATATTCCTCCAGCAGTTTGACTTCTGCACAACATTTCATAAGAACAATTAACACTGTTCTGAACATACACTGTTCTGAGCAGATAACACTCCTAAACTTTTGGGTTGCTAGATTACCTTTGCCTATGCTTTGCATCTCAAATTCCTACTGATTCACCCCAGGAAACAATCTCTGAGACAATGCAAATGGTGATGCAAATGATGAGGATAAAAGCGGGTAGGTTCTTTCTAGTAGAAAGTTAATTGTACCTTGAATCTGCAGCTCTGCTTGCAAATCATCATAGAGAGCACGTTCCATGACAAGCATGAGCTCCTCATAATCTTCATCAGCTAGCTCTGCTGGCAATGGTGATGCCATGGTATCATACTGCCATAGCATATCACCCTCTCCAGATGCCTCATCATTGGGTCCATCCACATGAGGGCCTTGCCCATTCAGTGATGTTTGCTTCACTTTGTTGAGCTCATCAGCTACTATGCATCCAAAAGCTGATGCTACAACTTCCTATGGCACCCAAGACAAACTGAAAAATCAGGCACAAGACTGTCGATCTGCTCCTGATGGACTGTTGGTAATCTTTGACCCAAAACACTTATGAAGGTGAGAGTGAAAGAATGGAAAGAAGGTGATAAGCATCATGACAAAACCTTGCTATTGTGGACAGTGGACATTGAAGGAGGCTGGCCTCCATTTCGAATCTTCCAGAGCAACTGGTAGCGTTCCTGTCGCACTCTTTGCATACATACCTCTTTCAACTGCACCATGAACATCAATCACACGCCAGGATTTAGCAGTACTTCTGACAATGACGACACAGACCAGATCCTCAAGGGGTGACTACCTCATAGAAACACATCTCTGGGAGCAAAACCAGATCAACGCTTCAGGCAGAGATGAAGAGCAAGCTCACATGCTTCTTCCAACTCCATCATATTCAAGATGATGAAGATGATAGAAAACCAAAGGATCTGGTCCATCATCAAAGTAACCAGAACTACAACTGTCGAGAACAAAATTGTGAGAAAGTAATGTCCTCTAAATGTGCTCAAGCTCTCCAAACTTCGCAAAAGCAAAAAAAAACAGAAGAAAAGTTGTAGAGATTTACCTTTTCTTTCCAGCGAGGTACACCAGTTTTGATCCTCACATGAGCACCACCAGCCTCCATCCCCAGGGGTTCTCTCACACTGGCAAAGCAACGAGCAAAAGCTTGATTAGCAAAAAAAAACTGTGCTGAAAATGAAACCCTACACCATCATCAGCTTCACAAATTAGGGTTTGAAGCTCTGAACTAGCCCTAGTGTCCCCTAGGCTTTGCAGCAAACAAAACAAAGCTGGAAGCAAAAACATAAGAACCAAAGCTTCCTGGCATCAGCAGCTTCGCAATTAGGATTTGAAGTTCTGAACTAGCCTTAGTGTACCCCAGGCTTTAACAAAGAAACAAAGCTGGAAAGCAAAAACAAAAGAGCCCAAGCTCCCTACCATATGCAGCTTCACGAATTAGGGTTCGACGCTCTGCACTGGCCCTAGTGTGACCAGGCTTTGCAACAAACAAACAAAGCTGGAAAGCAAAGGAACAGAGCCCAAGCTCCCTGGCATCATCAGCTTCACAATTAGGGTTTGAAGCTCTGCACTCAAGTCATGGGCTTTCAGGCTCTAGTGTAAAAAGGGGCTGAGCTGAGCACCCAAGGGGCTGCTCTGAGCTGCTGCACCGTGTGCTCCACAACAGCACCTTGCAGAATCTCCAAGTCTCTCTTGTCGCTTCCGAGATCCCGCTTCCGAAAAGATTCACCACCAGCTTATCGGTGTACCCCTCCTCCTTGAGAGCTTGCGAAAAATGTCGCGTGCATCTCGCGCTACTCCAACCCCGCCGGGACACAAGGAAACAATTCAGGAATTCTTCCTCAACGTTCCTGTTTCCCTTTGCCTCCAGGATGACTGAGCAGAACCAGAAGCAAGCACGCTGCAAAACACTCAGTGGAACTTCCCCAAACTTACCGCTGGGTACCTATCTGGTTAGAAAGAGTGCAATTCGTGCGCGCTCAAGATTTGCTGAGGCCGAGTGCGCCCGAGCTCTTCGATGTCGTGTGTGGTGTGCTCTTGGGTGTTTCGTCTCTCGCCATCTCAATCCTCAAGCTCGTTGCAGCAGCAGCAGCGCTCCCCAATCGCATATGTATGAGGTGTTCTCATTGCACTCCTTTATTGTGTATCACCATTTCCTTTTCCCCTAATGTTGTTTTGTTGCACGAGTGCACCCTGGTGATTTTCTCGTGACCTTTTGTTGCACATCACTGTTGAACCATTTCTTCTTCCCCTAGTTTTTTTTTTGTTGTGTAAGTGTGCTATGGTGTTTTTTTTGTGATTTGTTGCTACACATCACCCTTGTCTTCTCTTGCTACTTAGAACTCCAACTCATCATGCGCTTCTATCGTGTATGTAAGACATCTTCCCATTATGTTTTTTTACTCTACATCACCATGGTCTTGGGTCTTTGTCTTGATGTAGCTTATTGTGATGTCCTTTTGTTATGTAGTGTTGTGGTGGTTTGGTCTTCCCGTAGGGTTGCTTTGTTTTTACAAAGGCGTTATGGTGTTTTTTTTTGTGATTTACCATCGTGCATCACTTTTGTCTTCTCACGTTGCTTGGAAATCTAACACCTCATGCCAATGTTGTCTTTGTGTTTTTCTATTGCACAAGTAAGAATGTCCATGTCATGCTCCTTTACTATGCATTATCATTGTCTTGGGTTTTTGTTTTGATTTGGTTTATTGCAATGTCCTTTTGTTGTGCATCATTGTGTGATTGCCATGCAAATTCCCATGATACCCAACGTGTACCCACCAAATACCAGTCAGGTATTAGGGGAGAAAACAATGGTGGGCATTTGAAGTTGAAATGATGTTGAAATTTCATCTGTGGATGTGAATGCATGAATAGTGAAAACCCTAAAAGGCAATGGATGAGAAGCATGAGGTGCAAAAATACGGAATGGTTATTCATCATCAAAAAATTTGGATGTCGAAAGTTGATGTGTTGTGTTCTTTTTTGTGTTTTGGGTGTATTTTTGTTTGTTTGCAGATTTATGGTGTTTGATTTTTGTTCTTCAATCGAGCTGAGAGATGCTGAATTGGTGTTGGTGATGGAGTGGGTTTGTAGTTGCTGTTGGTGGGGTTCTTGAATGAAAATGCGGATCACGAAGTTGAACGTTGGTTGGTGCAACAAACTTGGTGAAGATGGGAGAGGATTGAACAAGAACTATATAAAGGGCATGCTGATCTTCAATCGGAGGAGTGCTATAGAACTAAGTTTTTCTTTTGAATATGCAATTGTGATTTGGCTTTCAGAATGTTGTTAGTAGAGACAGATAGGGAAGAATGCCCCATTGTTGATCTTCAACTTTCTTTTATGGAATAGACTTTCCATTGTGTCCTAGGCTTTAGGAAAGGTCTAGCTATAGAAGTCATGGACCATAACAAGGGAAGGGATGACATTGTCTAAGATTTCATGAATGGTGATTGTGGCAAGATCATTCGGATTTGTTGATTAACGCCTCTCATAAAAAGCTTCGACTTGTTGAAATGTTCCTAGTTTATGTGTAGTGTAACACCCTCTTGTGAGCATTTTAACGTGTCACTACCATGTTGTATTGTTGAACATTTACCTTGTCCCGCAGAGTTGTGTTTGGCACCAAAATGGCACTTATGTGAGAATTATGTGAGATATATTCGCAGCCCAGTTTTTGTTCCATCATTCATGATTCATTGCCAAGACTTTCTTTTTCTCCCATCATGCTCTTGAGATGTTGTCTTCCACTCCCAACTAAAGCAAACAAGTTTTGAATAGGCTTTGTGATTGGGACTTTCCATGGAGCCCAGATTTACCCACCACTCAGCAATCTGGTGTATAAAGACGGTGAGGTATCGGCACCATAACCTACTAGGCAACGGGCTGCGTATTGCTGATTCTGGCTCCCAGCAAGCCATGGAGCAAGTCCATTACAGCAAGCTCTTGGGTACAATGGGTGCTAGAATCAGTACCCACCCCATTAGATTATCTATTGATAAAAGCAGGGGAACTTCTGGGAGAACACATAGTAACACAGCCTACTGCACTATAGCCACAGGGGGCAAATTCAGCCTCCAGACCATGCTGCAGGTGTGGCCAAATCAACTTCTCCTGCCTTAACATCTTATTAAGGAGATCATCACTTCATCCCTGAGTTTAGATATGTGAAAACTTGTTGAATGAACAAACTAAAACAGATTGAATGAACATGATGATGTTGGGTTTTGGAGGCCATTTGCTGAGAGCCCATCATAGATTTATCTGGAGCTATCTCCCATCCATATTTGTTGATCCTCTTTCGTATTTGTTGATTGCTTTCCCTTTGGTTTAGTTGTTCAATGCAAATGCCCTCCAAAAACCAGCGACATCCCATGACTATTATCTGGGGAGCAGCTACCACCTTTGAATGATTGGCCAGTTTCCACCACACCTCTGCCCCAAGCCAGCACAAACAGGGATCTTACAAGGCTCCTTTACAACCTCAGACCTACTGTCAATCCTAGAAGCAGAACTTGGCATCACCCACAATTCATTCGGTGGATATAAGGAGCTAAAATATGTGTGGAAAAATTCTCAGGAAAATTCGATGTGCAAGAATTAGATAAAAAATGCATCCATGCACAGATGAGAAAGCAATCTGTCAGATAAGAGTTGGAGGGAAATCTATGCAGGCTGAAGCAGTAGTGGCAAATCAGAACAAACTCCCATTCAGGGAGGAAGACAATTGCTTTGACTATCAATGAGATAATCACAATATTCTCACATGCAGATGGCAAAGCTCAGTCCATTATCACTGGCAAGTAATGGGCTTGATTTGCCACATGATGGCTGAAAAGTTGAGGCTGGAATTTACTCATCTATCATACAGGAACTGTCTGCAACAGGACAGCCAATCTGAGAAGCAAGAGTGAGGAGTGTACTTGAGAATCATTGTGCCCAAATAAGCTTGAATATGTTTCGGCTGATTTTTTCACTTATTGTTTTGTTCTTATCGCGGATGGGGATACCTGCAAGCAGTTTCTCTTGTGCAGTTAAGTCACCCTCCTGCAAACAAAGGAGCAAATTGCCATTTTGAGTTGGTGGATATGCCATTTGATACACAAAACTCCCCACCACCAACCTTGGTATGTCCAACATGTTTGCACTTCCTGCAGCAGCACACAAGGAAGGCTGATCATTCTGAATAATCTGTCTTCTGCAAGAATGACGAGGGTCTTCATCTCTTACATTGCCTTGGTTCTGCCGCTCATTCCTTCCCATACATGCCTCTTTCAGTGGTGAATTCTTGCTTGCATTCTCTCCTTATCCCATTCCTAACCTTTCCAAGCATTCTTCTGCTGTTCTTTTCCCCTCATCAGTCAGCATGTACCTATATGACATGGACAATATTCTATCAAGCATCTGAGGATTATTGTGAGAAGCTTAGACTTATGAACCATGGCTGAAAATCAAGAGTATTACCAGGGACCAGCAAAATAACTATGATGAGACTGTCATGAATAGATAAAACACAGACCCTTGAAGGAGCTCGAGGATCAGAAAAAAACCTGCCACCAAAAGAGAAAGGCAAAATAAATTGCATTCCCTGAATCCAAAATTCTTAATGATTTTCAAAATCCAGAAATGAAGAGGATTTGCTTCCCAAAAAATTGCTACAGTAAACACAAATTGTTTGAAGACAAGCAAAGGCTGAGAACAGAAGATGCAAGCCTGTTCCAGCATCACGTACTTGGCAGGGCAGTTTTTCTTTCACAACCAAGGATTTATCAACAAGGGTCTTCATGGAGCTCCAGCCTGCATATGAAAAACTGAGGCCCAGCACCAAATCTGGGTGGAACTACCCCCTTGTTGGACCTGCATTTGAACATTTCATCACTTGAGGATCAATACTGAGAACATGATAGGAGCTGATGATAAAGCTTAACAATGCAGACCACACATACAAAAGTAATTTAATGAGGCTTCAACAAAGGATCTTGATAAACTGGACCCTAAACCCTATAAGGACCTTCAGTGCAACCACAACAACATGAGAAAATACATCAACACCATTGCAACAATCCACAAGATCCTACTCGAATTGCTCATGTTGCTTTTGCTGACTCCATGGCCATACATAGCCCATCTGACAGCCCTGGCAGCACTGCTTAATCTCCTCTGATCTTCACACACCAGGTATGTGATTTTTGTGGATTTTGGTGTGTGCAATTGAAGCTAGAAAATTAAATCAACCAGCACTCTCAAGTGTGAAAGAATTCTTGTCAGTGCTGGAGCTTCTGATCATAGCACTCATGACCTGTTCGCTGGAATCTATAGTAAGTGAGGGGCACTTCCGGTTTGGATCTTGAGTTGATGGCAATGTCATGTCAGTAATTAGGTCAGCTGGAATTTTTCTTGCAAGGAGCTAGGGTTTTTATCTAGGGTTTTTAAAAACTCACATGGGTTTGTTGGCAAAGCACCCAACAACAAACTCAATCACACCGGAACCAACCTCCACCCCTTCCCTTTTAAAAGTTTCAACAAAGCTTCTTAGATTTCTATTGCTCCAAACAAATTGGACCTCTTTCAACTACATTCCACATTGATGAAGCCCAATAAAACAAAAGCCCATATTACTAACTAAGAGAGAGAGAAGAGAGCCAATAACTAAGAGAGTTTTTTTCTTAGCTTCCACAATTCCATACTAAAAGACAAAGACAAGAACTAATATGTGTTTTTTTTTAAATTTTTTTGTTGGAATACATTTATTGAATGTTGACAATGAAAATGTTGGAAATAGGTTTAGGGTTTAGGTTATCTAAACCCTTTTATTGTAGGTATCTTGGCTCTAGTCCTAATCAATTGTATTGCACCAATGCATTGATGAGGAAACTCAAACATTTTGACACTTTTAACACTTGATCATCCATTTCTAAACACATAGAATGCAAATACATATCTTCTAATAAGGTTTATCATTGGTGAGCATTCATTTAAGTTTGAATGTGTTTTAAAGGAATCTTCATTTTCTTCACCATGCTTCTTGCCACACCCATGGTATATAACTTTCATATTGAATTGTGATGTCTTTTTAACATATCTACATTTTACTTTTAAAGCATAGAAGTACATGTAGATTTTTCATGTTATACATTAACTTATAAAAGAATATCTTCAATTTATAACCAACTTGTGTTGTGGACATGTTTAATTAAAATTAATCAATTTTCAATGCAGAACAACTTAAATAAACAATATCTAAGTAAGTTAGTTAAAAGAAACGAGGAAAACTTTTGAAAATAGAGTCTTGGTGACATGGACCTTACATTTCCATGACAAGTCATTATATTTTGTTTTCAAATGCATTAGTTTGAATGTCACATTTTGGCACAATTTGTTGGCATGATTGAAGTTTATTTTGCAATAGCCTTTCACCTAAACCCTTAGATAGGTTAAGGCTCAATGTGTACAAGCTTGGAATGAAAAAGAAAGTTTTAGAAAAACCTCTCATTTCATCTCATTTTTATAAAAGGATCCAAATAACTTCAAGAATGCTCTCACAAGTGGTGTGTCATTGGGGTTTAGAAAGGTTTAATTACTCTAGTGAATAAAATATGAACCATTTTCCATTGACTGGGGAAATTTTATCTAAACAAAATATTTAATGATATGTTGGGTGAAACATAAAATATGTTCTTTTTCATGGTTAAAAAATATTTGCCCAATAATAGGTTTAGGATTTATTAGGTTTTAAAAAACTTAATATAGTTAACAATAACAAAAGCCATTTGCACTTTAATTTTTTCCGCATGCTTGTTCTAGTTGACATTTCTAGCAAGATGTAGGTGATAAGTACCAAAAAGAACCAAGTTCATAAATACTTCTATTTAACATGTCATGTTTAATCAACATGACATATATAACATTAATGTCCATAGTTAATGATATTATTCAATTTCTTTTGGGAAACATAAAGTGAGTCAACAACAAACATTAGAAGAAAAAAGCAATGTAACGATTTGGTACTAAGGTGACATCAATAAAACATTTCACCCTTTTAACATTTGGGCCCACACCTTGCATCATTAGTTGATGCAACTTTATTACAAAAATGGTTAAATAAGATTAGTTGTAAATTGAACTATTTAAAAATTAATGTAACAAATATTAAGGAAAGAAAAAATATAAAAGTATATGAACCAACATACATTTTGTAAACAAATGTGAAGAAAAAAGTCTATTTATAATGTTAGCAAAATTGTTCAAAATTGTTTTAAATCATTTCAGAAAGAAAAAAATTGAAAAAATAATCAATATTGAATAAAAGATATTTGAATTACATTGAACCAATTGAACATAGCAAAAAGATGTGGGTGGTAGCGACATAAAAAAACCAAGTTCATAAAAACTTCCATTTAACCCTTTTGAGTGTTTTTTAAGAATTTTTATTTATAGCCAAATTGACAATCATATGTATGAAGATGTAGAAAAATGGGCAATCATTATTGGGAAGATTTTGCCAAAATATGGTTATAAATTAGAACTCAAATAAAAGGATATAATCAGTTTTTAAAAAATTAGGCAACATGTTAAAAACCATGTACAAAAATATAGTGATTTTTTATTAAAAAAATCTCACTTTGTGTATGTTGTATCATATTTTTAAAGTCAAAATTTACAAAATTTCACCCAAAAAAAACCTTACCTACATCATCTCCTTTTTCTTTTCTTTCTCCTTTCCTTTCTTCTTCTTTTCATTTTCCTCCTTATTCTTTTTTTCCTTTTCTTCCCGTTCGCTCATTTTCCATCTCATAGACACACTTCACCATGCAACCCCACCATCACCTACAAACACTATCACTTGCAACCATCACTACCTTTAGTCACACAATCATCACCTATAACTGCATCATTCATCATCTCACATTTGCAATAGATAAATCAATTTTTGTGAAAATAGAAAATGAGCATAATTGCAACAATTTTTGGGTCTTTTTTTGCTTTTGTTCTATGAAAACAAGAATGAAAAATAAAAGTAGAAGATGATGAAAAAGATGAAAAAGAATTAAATGAATAAAAAGGAGAAGAATAATAAGAAAAAATAAAAAAAGAAATGAAAAGGAAAAATATATAAACTATTATATTTTTAATTTAATATAGTCATTTAGATATTTTAATAAAACTCATAATTTTTATGGTGAAAAATGTTACCTTTTTCTTCTTATCTTTTGTGTTGTTTGGAAATTTCATAAAAATTTGATTAAACCCCAATTTATATATTTGTGCCTCGCTAAAGAAATTTTAATTTTACTTTTTATTTAACTAATCATGAAAATAAGGATATTATTAAATTTTCAAATTTTTTTTTTTTGGTTTGTTATTTTATATTTGTGTTTTTTATGGTCCTTT
>Ga0209611_10005405_pt1 | contig 21417 bp, 24 predicted proteins | sample S1TSphgellanicum_3_FD_187693 | JGI IMG/M metagenome (GOLD analysis project Ga0209611, IMG submission 187693) | Host-associated microbial communities from peat moss isolated from Minnesota, USA - S1T2_Fc - Sphagnum magellanicum MG (SPAdes) (version 2) | ecosystem: Host-associated > Plants > Peat...
TATTCTGGTATTTTAAGAAAAGCATATTCTTCAACTTTTCTTGCATAATCATCCTGCCAATTTGTACTCACAACTTCAGCGACTAACTGAATAGTATTGCCATTACAGATAATAGGTTCTTTTTGCCAAAGTGGTTCCAGGCTGAGTTTTGCTTTGTCTAGAACAATAACGTCTGGACGGAGTGCTGTCGCTTCAGCAGCAGGTGGTTTAATCAAACAAGTTTTTGGAATTAGCCAGTTTAAATTAGAACGAAGAATTTCAGCATAAATTCTACCAGCAATATTTCCTGAAACTTCTTCATGAGGACCAGTTGGTTCCATGTCACGTAGTTCTCCGTCAATGAGTTCGTGACGGGAGTTGTCTCCATACTCGACTAAAAATTGCTCGAAAGTGAGGAGTTTAGGTGGGCTGTAAGTCATAAATTCATATTGTGACAGGAGGTGGTTTTATTTTAACCAAGCACTTAAGAAAGATGGGGAGTTCCCCACTCCCCACTCCCCACTCCCTATTCATGATTCCCCATAGGCCATACCATTAGCCTCAGCGTAACGATTCATGAATCTGAGGAATCTTTCCCAATGGTCATCTTGCTCAACTTCAAATTTACATTCTATGCGTCGTAGTTCGTCGCCTTCATCACCCCCAAAAATAAATTGCGTAGAAGAGGGAGTGACGCTAATTTCACCTTCTTCATCAGTTAAAAGCATGGAATTCAAAGATTGTTTAGTGAAGCTGTTAAATCTTTCCAAAGCCTTCAACTGATTGAATGTCATTAAGACAATGCGTTTTCCCGAACGGCGATGCCTGCGGCGGGCTGCGCCTACGCGTCGCAAGCTGACGTTGTAGTTCTTCAAAAATGCCTGCAAAAAATTGGATCGAAGGTGTAGTAGATGACATGAAATAGGGAGTGTCAACGTTGATAAGGATAATAATACTGCTGATTGATCATCGGTTGCTGATAACCAGTTACAGGCATGGGCATAGTGCCTCCCGTACCGTTGTATTGAGGCGGACTGATCATCGGCGGCTGATAACCAGTTGCGGGCATGGGCATAGTGCTTCCCATACCGTTGTATTGAGGCGGACTGATCATCGGCGGCTGATAACCAGTTGTGGGAATGCTTCCCGTATTGGTGCGAAGAGTGGGACTGATCGGCGGAGACCGGTAACCAGTCGTGGGTATAGTGCTGCCTGTGCTACTGGGCGTGGTCGTATTTTGACTAAACTGTTGGTAAGCAGCACGAGAAATTGAGCTGATGAGTTTTTCAGCGCGAACGTCATTATTGGGACGTTGTACCATCACAGAGATGATGTAACGCTTGCCAGTGGGCAGATCGACTAAACCTGCATCTGCGAGCATTGTACCAATGTCTCCTGTTTTGTGGGCAATAGTTGCACTTGGCCCTAATCCGGTTGGCAGCAGATTGCTTCTTACCGTGTGACGCATAATATCAAGCATGCGATCGCGCGATGGCATACTCACCAAATTCCCTTTAGTAACCATTGCTATCAAAGTTCCCAAATCCTTGGGACTCGTGCTATTCGTACCCTGCAAATCAGGAAGTGGGTTGCGAATCGCTGTGTTTGTCAACCCCCAACTTTGGAAACGCTGATTCAGCGACTCCATCCCACCTAGTCGTGTCGTCAACATATTGGCTGCTGTGTTGTCGCTGATTGTAATCATCTTAGTAGCGAGTTCCAGCACCGTAAACTTGGTTCCTACATGTTTGTACTGCAAATCTCCGGAACCGCCGACAACCATCTCCCGTTGCATGGTCATTGTCTCATCTAGACGGATTTTTCCTGCATCCACATCTTGGAAAAAGGCAACAAGAATAGGAAGCTTAATCGTGCTAGCGGCTGGAAAAGTCGAGGAGGCATTTATATCTACGTAAGCCCCATTATCCAAATCTACCACGAAAATTCCTGGTGTAAGATTGGGGTTGCCAGCCGCCACATTTTGTACAGCAGTTTTTAAGGGGGCTATTTCTTCAGATAGGGATATACCAGAAGCAGCAGAATTATTTGGAGTCGGTTGTGACTGTGCTTGCTCAACCGTGGTGTTAGATTGTGATCCTGCTGTCGTGATGCGAGAAGCGGGATCGAATACTGACAACACTGTACCGACGATAGCGCCGATCCCAACTCCGACAATTAACAACCGCATAGCATACAACATGGTTCTTGCTATAGGTTTTAATCGCGTTTTTCGGGAGCGACCCATTTGTTTTGGTAATACCTGCTTCCGCGTCCGTAACTTCTTTAACCTGGTTGCGTTGGGGTTAAAGGGTGGAATCATTCCCTTGACAGCGGGGTTGAAGGGTGGGATCTTCCCTTGACTGAGAGTCATTGGTTTGATAACTGGTACTACCACCCCTGGTCTTTTGATCGGTTTAGTAGTGGCTAGGGGATAGCTCACTTTGGAGGAAGAACGTTGCTGCTCTCCGTTTGCTCTGGCTTTATTCTGTCCCAACTTTTGGACTTTGCGTAAAGGAGGCTGGCGACGCTTAGGGGGTTGACGCCGCCAAAAACCTGTTAAATTGGCTTTCGTTTCCATAAAGTATGGTAATAAGAAAGTATATAATTTACCTAAATATCTACGGAGATTGGACCTTCTGGGACAGGGGTGGTTTTGTATTAATCCTTATTTGTTATTGATATATAATACCTACTCTACTTTTTTTCTCCAAACATCCTAACCTTTATGCTGAAAATCCACTCCTGCTACTGATGAGTATTTTTGTGTTTAGTTTAAAGCATAGTTATCGGTTTTGGTAGAATGATTGGGTTTACAGTCAACAATGAGTTACAAATTTTCACTATTCAAGCTTCCGAGTGCCCATTCTACCTGCCGCAAAACTCCTCGCAACATGGCGACTTCCTTAGTTTGTAGCCCAGTGCGATTGTATATTTGCCGGAGTTTTTCCATCCGACTAGCTGCTGTATGGGGGTAAAGATAACCAATTTTAAGCAGTAGCGATTCTAATTGCTGGTAGTACCCTTCTAGGATGTCTAAAGATGCCTGTTCATACCCAGACATCAAAACTTCCCTGTCTTTGTGATCTGTTGAGTGGATCTCCACACCTTGTGCTAGTTCATAACAGCATATTGCTACAGCAGTCGCCAAATTCAGGGTTGGATAGCTAGAATTGGTGGGAGCGCAAACAAACCGTTGAGCATAGTTTAATTCTTCATTGCTTAAGCCCCGGTCTTCCCTACCAAAAATGAGCGCTACTGGTTGTGTTGGTTCCTCTAGTAACCAGGGTAGTGCATCTCGGGGACTTTCTAGAGGTGTTTCCCAGTCACGAACACGAGCAGTTGTGGCGATCGCTCGTGTACATCCCTGTAGTGCTGCTGGCAATGTTGCCACTGTGACGGCAGATTCTAAAACATCCTTCGCGTGAACTGCCATCTGTGTTGCTTCCACTGAAAGCGGATCGCATTGGGGATTGACTAAGACTAAATGATAGAACCCAAAATTTTTCATCACCCGTGCTATTGACCCCACATTAATTGGACCTGCTGGTTCCATCAAAATAATTCTTATCTGGTCCAATCCCATTTCTTGCCTCGCGTGCCTTTATAGTGTCCTTTACAAAATGCTCTTGCATATTATACCATCGCCCCAAAGCCTGATTGTACTGTCTGGTTAAAAGGGTGTACTGTCTGGTGGATTGTCTGGTTTACTTTCTTACACAGAATGCGTGAACAATGTTCTTGTTTTGAAAATTGATACTTCACGTCCTTTTCCTTAATTATTCGGAGATTGCTCACATGACTAATCCCCCAACCGCGTATGATTCGCCCTGGAAGGATATTTTACAGACATACTTTGAAGAATTTCTACTGTTCTTTTTCCCCCTAGCACACCGAGAAATCGATTGGATGCTAACGTTACCATTGGAGAAAGGAAACAGAATTTAAGCGGTCAGTTGAAGAATTGGAGGCGGAACAACGTATGCAGTATGTTACGAGTTTTGAGCGCAGTGGTATTAAGTTGGGGGTGTTAGAAGGTATTGGCGCAAGTTTAGAAATTAAATTTGGTAAGCTGTTCCACATCTGGTTTGCATATTTCAATTCCATTAAAGTCTTGTGGGGCAGGCATCTTGCCAATCCAGGTTATGCAATTTAAATGTGGAACAGCTTAGTGATGGATTAAGCTTACTGCCAGAGATTTCCCAAATCGAAGATATCGAACAGTTAAGGAAATTTTTAGCAGGAATAAAAACAGTACAGACGATATCAGAATTACAGCAAATATATCAGCCACCAACTGATTGACATATTCCGAGGGAGTAGGGAGTAGGGGAACCCACGGATACGCGCTGTAGGATTGTAACTTGGACGCCTCAACGCTTGAGCGCCCTCCAAACAGTGTTCTGTGAACAGGGTGAACAACTTTGATCCACTACTACCACAGGCGCTCACCAGTAGCGATTGGTGCAGCCTGTGCCGAAAGCAATCAGCAACGCTTGTGCCCCAAGGGCGATCGATGAATGCAAAAAATTATTTCACCGGGTGATTGAGAAATACGGCGATCTCATCGTCCGCGCCGAACTCCACCTGGACGAAATGACCCCGCACATTCATGCTTACTTTGTGCCACTGGATGACCGGGGGCAACTGCGGTGTAACCACTTCTTTGACGGTAGGGAGAAGATGCGAGAGTTTCAGGACAGCTACTACGCCGCGATGCAGCACCTGGGGCTTGAGCGCGGCATCAAAGGCAGTGTCGCCAAGCACCAAGATATCAAGGACTTTTACTGCATTGTTGAAGAGGGTCGGGATCTAGAAAAAAATCAACTCACACCAGAACAGCTAAAAGCTAAAGCAGCTGATCGGGATAGGGCAGTTCAGAAGAAGTCTGAGATGGAGGTGACTGCCAAAAGATTGGTGAAAGAAAATGAAGCGCTACAGCAGAGGATTAAGGAACTGGAAACCGAGAACTTCAAGGAGCGACAGCAGGCTGACCAACTGCGCGACCTCCCCCTAGAAGATGTAGCATGGCAGTTGGGGCTGACTCAGGACACCAACGGTGATGGTAGATGGAAGGGTACTGGACACATCAATATAGATAGTCCTAAGTAGTATGACTTTGCCCCTGGTGTTGATCGGGGTGGTGGTGGTGCTATCGACTTGGTGATGCATCTCAACAGTTGCAACTTTAAAGAGGCGATCGCACCAATGGGAGGGGTAGAGCAGTAATGCTCTCCTCGACCCTAACCACGGGAGTGAGAATTTAAGCATTAACACTTGGTTAATGGATTTTGGTTAACCAGGCAATACGTATAACTACTAATCATATAAAGAAGGCAAGGATGGATATGGATACGATGTTAATATCCAGTGGGGGTCGCATTCCTGTTTTCTTACAATTCAAGTTATCTGACTACATGATTAGGTGTTCAAACAGTGAAGAGATTCAACAAGGATTATTTAAAGGCTCTTTTTACCGGATGCACCTACGTTCTCGAAAACATTCCAAACAACATGATTTACTCTTAGAATTGGAAAAGACAAACCAACACGTATATTATGTAACACCTCTTTTTTATAAACCAGAAGAACTCAACGAGTATTATGTAAAAAATCAAATCATAAACAAGTCCACAGGTTTCACTCCTCACTCAATAGGTATGATTAGCGATGACGATAATCATCATATATCTTTTCAACAGCCTGGAAAGCCTTTCTACATTTTTTCCGAGCCTAGAGAATTAGGTATATTACTTAGTTGGGAAGATTTGATTGAAGGTATAACTTTAAGAGGAGAACGTAGTTTTTCAGAAACTATTTGGCAAGATACAATCGAAGATATGTACAGAATTTTACTTGTTCATCAAATTATTAATGGACAATATCTTGCATTTTTAAGAGAAAGAATAAGCAACAGATCGTCAATACAAAAACTTGCTTATTTAGCTCAAGCCTTTTTTGAATGTCAGCTATTTATCGCCTGGGAGTAGTAACATCTGCACCAGCAACAGGATTTTGAACGATAGCCCCAATCCGAAAAAGGTGATCGCGCTCTGTGAAACTGCAACGGATTAAGAAGGCGCTGGGGATTAAGAAACGGCAGGAATGAGATCAGGTTTTAATTCTCAATGTACCATCCATCACCAGCCTCCTCCTCTTCTTCCTACCGCCGTCTTTTTTAAAAGCGCGGAACGTGCTTGCTGCTTGTTCATGGAAGTATTGCGACATATATCGCCAGATGTTACCAGATGTTTGGCGAGATTGGGGGTGATTCTTTTTATGGCTGATGTCAAGTAATCGGTTTTTGTTGACGTAGACTCGATGGCTGATAGAGAAAGGGTTTCGAGCGATTAACTCACCTGTGGAAATTGTCGGAAAAATGGTTTGACAACATTAGTCCTGAAAATAGCAAAACCCTTGGAGTATAAGCATCCTAAGGATTTCACTATGTGATTAAATTTTTATTTTTCAGCTTTATTATCAGCAATCAATGCTTCTCTATATAGCCAAGCCTCTCTAGCTGTTTGAAAACCACTTTTCCACTGATATTCTGCTTGATTTTTCAGCTTATATCCTACTACCCAAGTATCTTGTTTAAAGTAATAGTGGGTATTATAAAGCATTACAGGTCGAGCAAAATTATTTCCACAATACTTGTCATGTTCTATTACAGTACCATCCTTTTTTATACCGTAAAAACGGCGCGTTTCTCTATTTATGTGAACTTCTACAACTTCACCTAAGTGGTTAGAGCATAAAATGATGGTTCCATCGTTATCGATAATATGTTCTTTGGGGTTCGGCATAGACATCTAGCACTATTTACTATTAATTAAAGAACTCTAAAAACTCTTCAACAACTGCTGAGGGATTCAGTTTTAAAAGTAGCTTGTACCATAGAAGAAAAATAATACTTTAGTCTGTTTTAACTACTCAAATCTGTATCCACACCCACACCCACACTCACACCCACGTAATCCCAACGAAGAGCAATCATAGGGTCAGTGGAACATAGACGCTGAAATTCGTGCAAGTTCAGTCAAGGTCTGCTGAGTATTTTTACCAGATTCAAGAAGTTGATCGGCTTGAGAAGACTGGCTTGGTGGTCGGCAAGCGAGTTGATATAACGCACCCCCTAAGCTGCCTGGGACAACATTCAGAATGGGACTGTTATTTGCATTTTGATTGAGAATTCTTCCAGTCCTGTCTAAGTAGATATATTTATGACCCTGCCAAACCACATTAGCACAATCCATTGATTCATAGATCATTGTGATTGATACTCCATTCTGATCAGGAATAGGTGAAATCCCTCGCTGCCAGAAGTGAGCGAAATTCCTTTGCCGAATAGCAGTGTTTGTATCAACTGAAATTTCATTGCCGCTTGAGTCTGTTACGACAAATGTCCACTGTCCTGATGGGTTGGGAACCGTTGATGCTAATGCTGTTATGGGTACTGCTACAGGTGGTGTAATAGGCATAGATACAGGTGCTGTAGCTGGATTAGGTATCGTATTGGCTTGAGGTTGAGTAGGCGAATTACAGCTAGTGGTTAAAACTGCGAGAACTGCCAGAATTTTGACCGAGTTTTTCATGAGCTGCACTAAAGTGTTTCTCCACCTTCACCCCGGAAACAATAGAAGCACCTCAGCAGGAATGACGAATTAAGAGCCGTGTCTCTTAAAGAAAGTGCGATCGCTCCCAATGAATGTAAGTAGTCATGTGTCATAAATAAGCACCGACAGCCATAAGTGTTAAAAAGGACAAACCATAATTAATCTATCTTCTGTTTGACTTAATGCTTCTATAAGCACTTCTCGACTTTCTTATCTGTCGTATATGATCTTAGATAATGACATAAATTTACTTTTTTATGTAAGATAAAAACGAGATTATTAGCATCACCTGCATCGTTGTAATATTTAAAATATTTAATCACCTATTCCTTTTTAAACTTTTCATTTCAAATACTGTAGCCGTAAAACTACGGAAAGATTATTAAAGATTCTATATTTACACACTATTTATCTTTGTTTGTGCCTTCAAAATCTAACCCCCTCGCAAACAGCCTCTAGACGGTTTGCTAGGCAAGGGTTTAATATGGAGCAGTCCCCACTCACTGGGGAAACTAATTGAATGGAAACTCCTCGGCAAGGATACCGCCGAATAACTTCTCTGGAGTCCCCACTCGCTGGGGAAACTAATTGAATAGAAACAAAAAAGGACATAATATAGTCCCGTATTTTTTGAAGTGTTCCCACTCGAAGAGTGAAACTAATTGAATAAAACTGTAGATAAGAAAGGTCTAAATTGTCTTTTTTAACTTATTCCCCACCCCTGCATGAGTGGGGATTTTTATGGCTAGCTAGCGCATAGATTATTGAAAGAAAATAGAAGCCCCTTGGCATTACCGAGTGCTTTTATGATAAAAGTGCATTTATCTTCCACCACTCAAATGACTATATTTATATCATTTTGCAAAAGCCTCAATGATTCGTGTGATTCTATCTGTAGAACGCACAAAAAATCTTGGTGTGCAACATGGGGAAGCAGCAAAATAGTAATGGTAATGCCACAAGTAGCAACACTGGTGTCAAAACAATTTTGATTTTGGCAGCGAATCCTACAAATACCTCACGCCTACGGCTAGATGAAGAGGTACGAGAAATTGAAGAGGGATTGCGGCGAGCTAATAAGCGGGAGCAGTTCAAGCTAGAGCAGAAGTGGGCAGTGCGAACGATTACACACTGCTCAAACTATCAGCTGAATTACTTTGATTATGTTTTGACATTTGAATATCAGGCTATACTTATATTGATGTAGCTCGTAGCAAGCAATTACTTAAAGAAAAATAAGTCCTTAACTGCGTAACAATCGCTGTCTCTATCTTGAACACAGAGGTTGTTAGGGATGTTATGATACCAAAGCTTGTCTTCGCTTCCTGTTAGCTTTCTTTAAGCGGTTGAGCAGATAGGCTTAAATCTTTAAATACTTGTCATTACTGTGGGCGCAGCCGTTTTGGAAGCGATCATTATAATAAAAACAGTAAGTATCACTCTCGGTAAAATTAACAATGTCCATTACGCTCGATCTTCCACCCAAAATTGAGGCACTGCTACGACAGCGTGCTGAAAGTACCGGACAAGACATTTCGCAAATGGCGCTAGCGGTTCTGATTTTGGGGCTGAGTTTGGACGATCAAGATTTTTTCGAGGCTTTAAAGGGAATCCAACGTGGGCTTAATGATTTTGAGCAGGGACAATTTTCCAGTTTAGAGGACTTTATTGCTGAACAAAATCAAAAATATGGATTGTCTCTTGAAGCATGACGTACCGCATTGATTTCTCGAGCAAAGCGAAAGCAGAAGCGGATGCTGCATTCTTAAGTTTTTCTCAGTTTACCACAGCTGATCGCGCCCAACTCTGGTATCAAGGGCTGATTAAAGCAATCGTCTCTCTACAAGAAATGCCTCGGCGCTGTCTGATCGCTCGTGAGGATGCCTTCTTTAGCCAAGAAATTCGTCAGCTTCTTTACGGGCAAGGGAAGCAAACCTATCGCATTTTGTTTACGGTTCTTGAAGACCAGCCCATTCCCACGGTGAGAATTCTCCATATTCGTTATGCGGCACAGAAGACAATCGGTGAGTCGGAAGTAGAGGAGTAACAAACAGTCAACACCTCGGAGGCTTGCTGTCGATTAAGAAATCATGATTTCCCGCTCAGCTGCTGATTGAACGGCGATCGCCGTCCTGATGACGAGTAGCAGCAACAGAGCTACGGTCGCTCGGTATCAGAATCGCAGATGTGTGACAGTTCGCGGTTTTTTGGATGGAGGGCGCTTGGGTATGTTTTTGACTTGCATAGATGATTTTGGAAATCAATAGACCCGTCCGACCAGAAGAAGTGTCTGTCCAAAAACCGCACTCAAGTAAAATTAACCTGTGATCAAAGGACAAAAATGTTTTTTCTTTTCCTGAATCTAGTTCATCAGTGTTATGGCTAATGGCATAACTAATTAACTTAAAAATCACTATACTTAACCGAATCCAGAACCTCGTTAACCTAATTCTACAAATATGTATTAAGTATAACCTTGGATATACATGGTAGGGAGACGTTGGGCTATCAGCTGCAATACAGTTGCTGATGAACACCAACCCAGAAACCCAGTTTCTTTCTTGCAGTGCTGACTGAAAACTATGGGGTATGGGGTGTAGGGTATTTTGTTTGGCGGAACTTTCACCCTCAGGAAAATGATAACCACACCTTTTGTAGATTCTCGTCTGTCAGAATAGAGCTGTAGTCTAGAGTAATTATCCTTATAGCACAGGTTGATTGCCTAGATTGAGGAGCAAGGGTCCTTTGGTTTAAAACAAGTCATAGGAAGAGAGTATGGATAGCAACAACTGGATGAAACAAGTATTAATGCTTGGTATTGGTACAACATCTCTGGTAGCAGACAAACTACGGGAAGTCAGCGATGAGTTGGTCAAAGATGGTAAGCTCAATCCTGAGCAAGCCAAAGCGGTGATGGATGATTTTGTCCAGCAGTTAAAGTCGGATCAGGGAAACTGGGATACACAAATGCAACGTCAACTGCGAAATATGATGCAGGAGTTGGGTGTTCCTCGCCAGTCAGAAGTGGACGAACTGCGGGGGAGGATTGACCGTTTAGAGCGTCAGGTGCGCGATTTAGAAAATAAGCTTTGGCGTTAGGGTGCGCTTTCTGATTTAAACTAAGTTGTGTCCTACTGGTAATAATATTACTTTATTGACCAGCTAAGTAGGGAGGACTGATTTTGAAAGCGATTTTACTGAGCATGGGTTTCATGGTGCTTTGTGTTGTGGTTTTGGTGATAGCACAAATCGGTGGCGGTAAACAAGAGTCTGCCATTGCTAATGCGATGACCGAAACTATACCAGCGCCCATCACTGCAACTGAAAACAATACCCTAATTGCGAGCAAGAAAATGTCTAATGAAAATGTCGTCACCACGCCTTCTGGACTAAAATACGTCGATATCAAGGAGGGGACTGGGGCGACTCCTCAAAGTGGACAAACGGTCGAGGTTCACTACACAGGCACTCTGGAAAATGGTACTAAGTTTGATAGTTCACGCGATCGCAACACCCCCTTCAAATTCAAACTCGGCATTGGACAAGTCATCAAAGGCTGGGACGAAGGAATTAGCACAATGAAAGTCGGCGGTCAGCGCCGGTTAATCATTCCCCCAGAACTAGGTTATGGTGCCCGTGGTGCTGGTGGCGTGATTCCTCCCAACGCCACGCTGATTTTTCTTGTGGATTTGTTGGGAGTTAGTTAACAGTTAACAGTTGACAGTTGACAGTTGACAGTTGACAGTTAACAGTTGACAGTTAACAGTTAACAGTTAACAGTTAACAGTTGACAGTTAACAGTTAACAGTTAACAGTTGACAGTTGACAGTTGACAGTTGACAGTTGACAGTTGACGGTTGACAGTTAAATGTCAACCGTCAACTGTCAACCAATTTAATGAGCATTTGGTCTAGCTAAATTTTTAAACTTTGTAAACTGTGGATCGAACAAAAGTTTAACAGTCCCGGTTGGACCGTTGCGGTGTTTAGCTATGATGACTTCGGCAATTCCTCTATCAGGAGTATCGCTGTTATAGTAATCATCGCGGTAGAGCATGATTACTATATCTGCATCTTGCTCAATCGAACCTGATTCTCTCAAATCAGACAACATTGGGCGTTTGTTTGTGCGTGATTCTACCCCTCGACTTAGCTGAGATAGGGCAATAATTGGGACAGATAATTCACGGGCTAAACCTTTAAGACTGCGGGTAATTCTTGACAATTCTTGTACACGGTTATCGCCTGCTCCTTCCATCAATTGCAAGTAATCTATGATAATCAGTCCCAGTTCTGCACCTACTTCCGCTTGCAAGCGTCGTGCTTGACTACGCATTTCTGTCACTGTAATATTCGGCGTGTCGTCAATAAAAATTGGTATTTCTGAGAGCAGACCAATAGCACGACTGAGCGGTTCCCACTGAGTTTGACTGATGCGCCCACTTCGCAAATAACCAGTTTCAATTCCTGCTTCGCTTGCTAATAGCCGTTGCACCAGTTGCTCTTTTGACATTTCCAAACTGAAAACCGCAATTGGTAATTTATACAAAGATGCAATATTGTGAGCCAGGTTGAGACAGAAGGCGGTATTGTGAACACAAATATCATTGGCAACAAAATTGTGAGTGACTGGGATTGTCAAGTCATACACTTGCTTGTTACCCATTGACTCAATAGAAACGATTTCGTCCCAATAGACATCACTAGTTGGTAACCGCTGAATTGGCAAGTTATCTAAAGTAGTTGCCAACGTCCATAGTCTTTCTTGTGTTAAATCACGGTTACCGAACAAGAATTCAGGAGTCCGGAGCCAGAATTCAGAATTGAATTCTGTGCGACTGGTAGATGAATGGTGGTTTAAAGCCCTAGATTTTAATCGTGGAGACACAATTTTTCCATGATTGAAACCTACAACGTAGGGTATGGGGTATTCTGACGGATGTATTCTGACGGATGTATGCTTTTCATAATTTGTCTGATATCTCTTTTGATTGATTGCGACTTCAACTTCGCCTAATGCTTTTTCTTTGCCAAAAATCCCGATTTCACAGATGAATGTTTTGATTGAATTGGCATCAGTAATATCTAATTGCCAAGCTTGTCTGCAGGTATCTTTGTATTTGACAAACTGCTTTTTACTCCCTTCCCGCTGTAAGATTACCGATGTCAATTCTTCTCCTCTGCTCCCCGGCTCCTCTGCACAAGAGTACACCTTACGGTAATCTTCGGGCGGGACAGGAGTAAGCGCAGCAATGATGCCAAACCGCAGGAGCAGATGTTGTACTTGTCGAGCTAGTTTCTCGCTAACAGTGCAATAACCTAATTGTGACTGACTACTAGTAAGCACTGTAACCCATCCATCTGTAGCGAAGAGACGGTTGAGGAATAAAGAGACAAGCGATCGCTCTAATTGAAAGATCAGATCCGGAATTATTTTATCGTCAGCTTTTTTACCCCATAGTGCTAGATTTTCCAACCATGCAGTTAGAGGGTTTTTATGTCCCTGACACCCAGCAGCATAAAGTATTGGTGAACGATGAGGGTGAATTTCTCTGCGAACTTCCAGTTGAGGAGAGAAGCTTAGCACAGCTTGGGAGAAGTCGTCCTGAATGAGAGGGTTAATATTGGTAAATTCTGGTGTTATGTCTGTTAAGCAACCATCTCCTACGAGGTAGGCTAGGAGCTTGACTTCACACTTACGAATCGTGTTTGTACCAAATACATCTATCTTTCGAGGCACTGCAATTTTATCACCCACTTTCAGTTCCTCTAGCCTTTGCCAGCCTTTACTAGTTAGATAAGGGTGGGTGATTGTGGTTTCCACGAACCGCCCCAAACGGGTTGTCACACGGAAAACAGGTTTGATGCCGTCATCGACAAATGCAGATGGTTGAGTCATCTCTAATTTCCCATCATCTGTTAAGGTCAGTAAGTCTGCCTGACGACGATGATAAATTTCTTCGATAGTACAAATAGAACCATCTGCTAAAAGAATTTCTGTATTATAAGCTACGCATTTTCCCATTGACGGGCGACCAGCAACAATAATCAAATCAGAACGCTGAAAACCGCTGGTCATGGCATCTAAATCATAAAAGCCACAGGGAATACCTGGTAAGGCAATACCTTGGTGACGAGTCTCAATATCCTGGAAAGTGTTAATCAGGGTGTCGGAAATGTGAATTAAACCTGCTTGAGGACGTTCCTGAGTCACGCCAAAAACTTTCTGTTCTGCTTGATCAAGAACAATTGGTAACTCGGTTTCCGTCTCATAAGCTAGCTGCACAACTTCATTACCAGCTTTAATTAACTGACGCCGCAGGTATTTTTCCGTCACCAAGTCGGCTAAAACGTCGATATTGACCGCTGAAACTGTACGGTCTATGAGAGATGCTAATTTATTTCTACCGCCAATCCGGGCAAGCTTGTCTTGGTCAGCAAGCCAACTTGTCAGCGAGAGTAAGTCTGTGGGTTTACCTTGACCGTGGAGGCGCAACGCCGCTTGATAGATATCTTTATGAGCGCTAATGTAAAAAGCTTCTGGAACCAGGCGATCGCTTATTCTGCTAATTGCCTCCGGATCAAGCAAAATTCCCCCCAATATTGCTTCTTCCGCTTCAATATTTTGTGGAGGTAGGTGATCGCTGCTGTTGCTGTGAAAGTTTAGTTCTTCAGACATAAATAATTTATATTAGATTTTGGATGTTAGTTTTGCAGTCAACTATTACTCTTATAGTCCAAAACCTTGATTTCTAATACATAAAGACACTGCACCAAGGCTCCTCGTCCCGGCAGCCCCTGGATGCGCGACATGGGGTGGAGGGACAGGGGAATGAATTCCCCTTTAAAATTCTTTCTGGTTTTGAATGTACTGTTTAACAACCTCTAGCGGCGCTCCTCCCACTGTCGAAACAAAATAAGAGTTAGTCCAAAGAGATGGTAGCCTTGATTTTAGGTGCGGGAACTCTAGTCGGAGATACCTAGATCTGTAGGTTCGCTTATTTTGAGATCCAAAGGGGAATTAAAGCCTTAATATAAAAGGAAAAAGGGGATTTTTACGTGAATCGTTATTTTCAAGTAAAATTTGTGACCTTTATAGAAGGCTTCCAGCGGCGTTTATTTAAGGCGTAGGCATACGATAAATCATAAAATGACCAAAAGCTCCATGCGAATAAAAATGCCTAAATCCATTGCACAGCCTGGATTACAACCCCTGTAAGGCTTAATTAAATCTTGCGGTTAAAAATGAGCGAACGTACAGTAGATGTTGCGCCTTTAAAACGTTTAACAGCCTTGTGGATTCCAAACTGAGGGTCTACCTCAATCAACAAGTGAACATGGTCTGACATAACTTCCATTTCAATGATATCTACATGATATCTACCTGTATTTCCTTGGCTATCTGCCCTAGTAGTTCTTTAAGCCTTGTGTCAACACCATCTTTAAGGACACCGCGTCTATACTTAGGCGTCCATACAACGTGATATTTGCATGAATAAACAACATTATTGTTAGATTTAAATTTTTTCATCGGGAATACACATTATATAGCTTGCACTATTATAATAGTTAAAATTAGCCTATCTAATTAAGGAGTAAGAGCGTGCAAGTACGGTGGAATTTCAAGATGTTGCCCAATCAATCTCAAGAGGAAACTCTTGAAGATTGGTTGGTAACGTTGAGAAAGCATCGTAATTACGCTTTACGGGAGCGCAAGGAAGGTTTTGAAACCAACACAACAACCAAGGAGTAACTCTTAACTTGCACATTTTATAATCGTTGTACAGTAAGGCTTTGAGAAATCTCCGAAAAATGTGCTTGTTTCATATTTTGCGGGAGCATTAATCGCGCCCGTGGGAGGCTCAGATCTTGCACCATGGTCTTATTGCGAAAATCGAAGCTCAAAAAGCTTATTCTTTCGTAGGGTGGGCATTGCCCACCAGCCCTCCCTATCGAAGGTGCAAGATCTGAGCCTTTAACTAGCGGCTTACGCCACTAGCAACATATGAAAGATGCACATTTTTTTCACTTTCTGAAAGCCTTGCTGTATAAGGGTTATAAAATGTGCATCTTAAGAGGTAATCACAGACGTACATTATGCTTACGGTGCTTACTGTGAAACAGATTCAAGGATTGAGTACGGGGCTTGTTGTCCTTTAACCTGTCCAGTGTTAAAGCATGGTGTAATTCCTCAAGATCTCTCTCTGGCAATAAAAAACAGCAAAGAACCTCGTAAGAGTTTCCCCTTGCCTTTAGGCATGGGGAGTGTTAATGCAACGTCCTTACACTCAACAGCACCATTAACCGAAAAAATGTCAGAATACAGGAGTCAGGAGTCAGAATTGTTAAAGCATTGGGAGAGAACAGGAGCCTTCTAAGAAGAGTGAAGACAGATACCAAACCCTGATAAATTCTGACTCCTAACTCCTGACTCCTGCACTAGGACTGTTAGCTAGATACGACTTGAATATTAACTTTTGCCGTTACGTCAGAAAATAGCTTGATTTCTGCTTCGTATGTGCCTGTTTTACCAATATCAGGTATGGTAATGCCACGCCGATCAACGTCTAATCCAGTGATTTGTTGAATGACATCTGCCACTTCTTGGTGAGTAACAGTACCGAAAATAGCATCGGCTTCACCTACCTGCTTAGCAATGGTAAAGTTCTCAACTTTTTCCAACGTGTCTTTTTGCTCTTGAGCTTGTTGCTTTAGTTCTAATTGCCGTTGGCGTTCTAACTCACGGCGGCGTTCGACTTGCTTGAGAATACCAGCAGTGGCATGAGTTGCCAAACTCTTGGGAATCAGATAATTACGAGCATAGCCAGGAGCTACTTCTACTAGATCGCCAGATCTTCCCAGCTTGCTGATATCTTGATTTAAAACTAACTTTGTACGTTTCGCCATTGTTCTGTTTGCTAATTGCTAATCGTTCATTGCTAATAGCTAATCCTAACAGGGCAATTAGCCGTTAGCTATTAGCTATTAGCACATCCGCTAAAATATATCTTTCATTCCCCTTAGACGCGCAAAGGTTTGCACTGGCTCACGACTGTTTGTAGCTGATTGTAATGTCGGCTCCTCCCAGCGTAAAAAGGGATTTGTGCGCTTTTCTACCCCTAGTAGCGAGGGCACGGTAGCTTCTCCTCGACTGCGGTATGCCTTCACTTGATCATAGCGGTTTTGGAGGTCGGTGTTGTTACCATCGACTGTGAGGGCAAATTGTAGGTTTTTCTCAGTGTATTCGTGGGCGCACCAAACGTTTGTATCATCAGGTAGAGAGCGGAGTTTACCCAGAGAATCTACCATTTGCGCTGGTGTCCCTTCAAATAAGCGACCGCAACCGCCAGCAAATAGGGTGTCGCCGCAGAATAAGTCGCCTGTCTCACTCTTGTTTGCTGGTGGGAAGTAGTAGGCGATGTGAGCGCGGGTGTGTCCGGGAACAAAGAAAACTTCCCCGATGCGGTCGGCAAAATGGACGCGATCGCCTTGTTGCAGAAACACCTGCTGTCCTGGAATTCTTCCTTGATCCTCTGCTCCACCATAAACTGTCAATTGGGGGAATTGTTGCATTAACTGCTTATTACCACCCACGTGGTCTTGGTGATGATGCGTGTTGAAAATCGCCACCAATTCTGCTTTTAATTCTTTAAGTTTTTTTAAAACTGGTTCAGCCTCTGCTGGGTCAACAACGGCAGCGATATTTTGCTCTGAATCGTGCAGCAGAAATATGTAATTATCTGATAGCGCCTTCAGACGGATTACCTGCATTTTATACCTCCTCTACAAGGGTAAATCACCATAAATTCTCTTGGAGTAAATTCCTGCCTATAATATACATCTGTCAATTCTGAGAAATGAAACTGTGGATGAATTTTTAGAGCGATCACACCAACTACAACAAGCCTTAACTGATTTTGTTCTTGATGCAGAAGGCGAACTTGCACAGGCATTGGAAACCTACGCAGCGCTTAAGTCCCGCCGTGGAAGTGGCGATAATAACCAGCAGAACTTAATCATTGACTCTTTTATCACAGAAGGTAGAGTCGGGGACGCCTCACCGGTGGATTTGTTTATCCAAAATCATCCAGATCTGTCAGAGAGCGATCGCACACTGATCAATAGTTGGCATCGCACTTTTATTGGCTTATTTGCCATCACTAAAATTCTACCTGATGGCTTTGAACTAATGAACTGGCTCACAGATAAACACTACATCGTCAAGCAAGGTGATGCCCAAACACTACAGGACATGTCTCGATTGAAAGAGGGTGAAATCTTATTAACTCGCATTTCTCCCGTTACCGACACCTACTGGAAGTTCTCTGGCTCCTACACACAGATGGGTAAATTAGGCAAGCCCAAACTAGCAGTAGCAATTGGTAATTTCAAAGACAACTACAAAAACAGCCTTTACAGTGATGCTCCAGACTTATTAGAAGAGGCTTGGCAGTCAGTCGCGCAATACCATCAGCAGTTTACTGAGTTTTTTGGCAGTGATGAGATCACATTACCTGGATACCAGCTTAACAAAAAGATTACTGAATTACAGGAAATTTTGACGCAGAAACGTTTGGAAGCAGCCGGAATTGATCCTTCAAAGTCTTTAGAAGAGGTAGCAAAAGAAGCTGGTATTGAAGAAGAGGAGATCAAAGCAGCGGCAGAAGAACTGGGTGCTGACTCAAAAGTAGTTGCGCAAATGTTCGACAAAAAAAGCGGCACTTCCAAAATGGTCATGCCAAAGATTGAATTACCTGCCGATCTTAAAAAAGCTGAACAGGTAACGACTTTTTCTCATCCTCGTTGGGGACAGATGTTTTTACCAACATATAGTAAAGTCAAAGCAATTCTAGAAGCAGAGGACTGGCAAAGTATAGAAGGCTCAGAGAAATTCATTCGCCACTACCTTGAAGACAAAAATATTAATGCCTTCATTTGGCATCGTCTAGCCCAACAGTACCCGACTCAATTAGAAAAGGTGTTGCAAAATGTACTCCAACGTCCGGAGTTTCGCATTGAAAGTGACTTAGACACACTTTTGTCAGAATTTAACAAACCCATACAGCCAGAGTTGCCAGAAATTGCCAGTGTGCCAATACATCTACACAACTTATTTCAAGAAGCTGTGGTAGAGGTCAGTAAATCGAAACCAAAGGGGAACTCGGGGATTAGGGGCAAGGGGCAAAAGAAATCAGCAAAAGGGTTTCAATAATGAAGAAGGCAGTTATTCTGAAAGAACCCCGTAAATAAATGATGTTGTTGGCGAATTCGTAGGTGCTTCTCCCCCTAGACACTTAAAAATAGCTTGTAGTAAGCACAGAGAGTGCTTTCAATCAATGTCCAAGGCGCTTCAGCGCCTACTACGAACGAAGTCATGGGGCTGACCCTTTGTGAATTGACCAACAACATCATGAATTTAGTACATATCCTGAAAAAAGTGGATTCACAAACACGCTAAGTTTCAAAATATTTTTATAATTATTTAATTATTAGACGATACAGTTGCTGTTTAAGCACCAACTCACCAAACCCGGCAACTTTACGCGCACCGGGTTTCTTTGCCTCAGCCACCCTTAACAGCAAGCGTATTGGCTGATAGGAATCCTATTTGATTAGTGAAAATTAAAAGTGCAAGAAACCTGGTTTCTCTACTACGCTTAATCAAACAGCAATTAACCTCACTTGCAGCCGTCGTTAAATCGTGATTTAGCACAAGCTTAGTAAGAATAACGACATCTGTCTCCATTTTTTTCTCCATACAGAGGCAAACAACTTTATCAAAATGTCAGCCAGCGAATAGCAATCAGCAACTGTGAAGAAAAATTTTTCTTCAGTCAAAATAAGAACTTGGACAAAGAAAGAGTGGCGAAATTATCGAGGCGATCTCACTCTGAATAAGAGAGACTTTCAACAGGCAAGTTTACTGTAGTTATGGCTAATCTCAATTGACACTGCCCTGCAACTAATTGCTCTAAATCGGCTGCTGTCTGCAACACGCATAGCTGAAAACTAGCTTGAAATTCCACACCCAATGGGGTTTCGCTAACTGCAGAAAATGCTGCCTGGGTGGAGTTCTTGGATTTTTTCTTTTCCCGTAGCAGGCGCAAAAAAAGTTGAATCATGAGGGATCGAGTTTCGTTTGGCAACTGATATCGATCAATCAATAGAAGAATTTTGCTTTTGAACTGGTAACCAAGTGTAAGAAAATTAATAGTATTCTTCCCTTTATTAAGAATATTATTTAAGATAGAAATACCCTCCATAGTAAATTTACAGGGAGCAGGTAAATGGCGGTGATTGCAGTCGTAGATTACGACATGGGAAATTTGCACTCTGTATGCAAAGGCCTGGAAAAAGCTGGGGCGACTCCCAAGATTACTGATTCTCCAAAGGAATTGGAAAAGGCAAAAGCAATTGTATTGCCTGGGGTGGGGGCTTTTGATCCTGCGGTGCAACAACTGCGCAAGCGAGGATTAGAAGAACCCATAAAAGCCGCGATCGCATCTGGTAAACCCTTCTTAGGCATTTGTTTAGGACTGCAAATTCTCTTTGAGTATAGTGAAGAAGGTACTAAACCAGGACTGGGAATTATAAAAGGGAAAGTGCGACGATTTCGTCCAGAACCAGAAATTACCATTCCTCATATGGGCTGGAATCAACTGGAACTGTCTCAATCAAAAAATGTTCTTTGGGAACATTTACCACCTCAGCCTTGGGTATATTTTGTCCATTCCTACTATGTTGACCCAGTTGATCCACAAATTCGTGCTGCAACTGTCACCCATGGTAGCCAAACTGTCACAGCGGCAATTGCCCACGAAAACCTCATAGCAGTTCAGTTTCACCCAGAAAAATCCTCTAATATTGGACTGCAAATTCTATCTAATTTTGTTTCTCAAGTGTGGGTAAAAGTTGCTGCCTAAATATAGTCATTTGTTCTTTTTGATTGGTCATTTGTCCCAAGGCTATTTCCCAAGTGCATCAGATCCTTGAACTGAAGTCGTGGCTAAAAGCTTAAGTCTGTCGAAACGGACTCTTTTCAAGAAAGTTTTAGTTGGCGTCGTCCGACTTCAGCTATAATCAGTGCGTGATTTATTCCACAGCTTGTGGGTGGCGTAGGCGTAGCCCGCCGCAGGCATCGCTTTTGGGAAATAGTCCTACATTTGTCCTTTGTGAATGAGTGATGACTGAATGACTGAATGACTAATGAGCCTAAGAATTTATGGGAACCGCCAGTTAAAAACTTTACCAGGAAAAGAAACTAGACCCACTAGTGCAAGGGTAAGAGAGGCAGTGTTTAATATTTGGCAGGGGAAAATAGCTCTCTGTCGCTGGCTGGATCTGTGCGCCGGTACTGGTTCAATGGGTGCAGAGGCTTTGTGTAGAGAGGCTAGCTTAGTAATTGGAATTGAACAATCTAGCCGTGCCTGTGCAATTATCCAACAAAACTGGCAGCAGGTAGCTAATGCTGAACAGGAATTTCAAGTGTTGCGAGGAGATGTCCTGCAACGGTTATCAAAACTCTCAGGACAACAATTTGACAGAATATACTTCGATCCACCTTATGCCAGTAAGTTATACCAGCCTGTTTTAGAAGCGATCGCTCACTATCAGCTTTTAGATCCCACTGGCGAGATAGGAGTTGAACATAATCCCCAAAATTGGACAAATCCAATGATTCCCTCTTGGGAGGTCTGTCGCGAAAAAGTTTACGGTAACACCGCGGTGACTTTCTATAAGAGTCGGGAGTCGGGAGTCGGGAGTCGGGGAGATGGGGAGTCGGGGAGATGGGGAGATGGGGAGCAGGAGAGTAGGGGAGTAGGGGA
>Ga0209611_10005408_pt1 | contig 21410 bp, 22 predicted proteins | sample S1TSphgellanicum_3_FD_187693 | JGI IMG/M metagenome (GOLD analysis project Ga0209611, IMG submission 187693) | Host-associated microbial communities from peat moss isolated from Minnesota, USA - S1T2_Fc - Sphagnum magellanicum MG (SPAdes) (version 2) | ecosystem: Host-associated > Plants > Peat...
ACACTACTAGAAATTTTGTCTTTTGCAACTTGTTTTATGCAACTAAAAAATCTCACATGCAACTATTTTGGAGTTGCATGCAAGATGTGTAGTTGCATGCGACATTTTTTAGTTGCATAAGACAAGTTGCAAAAGACAAAATTTCTAGTAGTGATATTGGTTTGCTTTGGAAGTTAAAACCATTTTTGACACACCCCCAAGCTCTTCGTAAGATTCAAATGCAAGTCCGAAGGTGAAAGCAATGGAAGAAGGAATTGGGATGCGCTCCCTAATTCACAACACTTTGTGGGTAAAAGGGGTGTGTTGGAGCTCTAGGATAGGGATTAGGAAGAGTGACGAGCGGGTCAATATTCGCACGGGCTTGCACAAACCAAATAACAAGTTGGTTAATGCATAGTTGCAACACTCTTGGTGCATGGATGAACCATGGGCATACACAAACTCACAAAATTCACCACAACTTGGACTTTGGGGAAGCCACCACCTTCCCCTTATAGTATTTTTTGTGCTTGGCCACAAGGTCTACACCCAAATGTCATTTTGTCTTAGGACTCCCAAATTGGGAGTCCCGAAATTTTCGAAATTGGGATTCTTGCGACTTTGGAGGCCCATAATTTTTTTCAAACCTTTTATTAAGGTGAGATCTAAAGCAAAGTTGTAGCCCTCATCAAAATTTTCCCAACAATATCTGACACGCCACCTGCATGCAAATAAGTAAGGGCGATTCCCGACTTTTAATGGTCGGGAGTCAATTGGCCCTTCTTTTGGCCATAACTTGTGTTTTAAGTACCCAAATGGGTCATGCAAGCCCATTTTAAACATTTAAATCTTAAGAACTTTCCAATGGCATAAAGGACTTTTCAATCCAATGAATTTTGACCCCTGAAATCACTCTCTGAAAATTTGGGAATCCATTGGGATTCCAACTCCCAAAGTGGGAGTCCACTTGGGAGTGTGTGGGTTCATTCCTTCACACTCTCCTACATTCCCGAGTTTCGCTTTTCGCTCACACCTTTATAAGCCCTTACCTTGGTCACGAACCTAAGGCTAGGGTTGCAACAATTTTTTCCAAGGCACATGGCCCTTCTCAAACACACCATGGGCACCTGAAGAGCTTGGGGACTTCTGGGATGTTTGTTGGGCCGCTATTAAACCTTCAAATCCTTGATCAATAATCTTCATTTTTCAAGTTAATAATGCAAAACCATTGTCAGGCTACCATGTAGCCCTTGCACGATTGCAACCCATCATCAAGATTGTGGGAGAAGCTTGGAACAAGTGAGATTTTGAACTAGAGCATTTTTGAATGGTTTAAAGTGGTGTGACTTTGCATGGTATGGTGTTAGAAAGTGTGGAGGATGAACGAACACTTTCCAACCTTGCCTTTGTGAAATCAAAGTTTTGGAATTGGCTTACTTAACATTTGGATTTAGTTGTTCGCATGTATGCCCAAGAATTTTACTCCCTAGAAACATTTCCACTTTACACTTTAATTTGTGCATGGAAGGAAGAGCAGTATTGTTATGGGATGACATAGTAGGTCCTATGTGGGTTTGCCATCTTTTTTGGGTTTGTTTATATGGGTTTACAACTTTAAAGTTATGTTTTTGGTATTAAACCAATTTTGTATGAAGTTTTAGAAACAATTTTATGAACCTTGGATGGCAATTTTTTGTTATTGGACTATGACTCATATCATGTTGGATTCCATTGACTACATTTCATCAATGTTGATGACTTAATCTTGGATGTCAATTGTCATAACTCTATTACCATTTTTATTGTGACTAAAGGGTTTTTTTAATAAAAAATTGCATGTTATTTAATTAGGGTTTGGGTGCAATTAGGGGTTTGAATTGCTATTTGGGTGAGATCATGATTGGGTTAGGGTTCAAATGCTCCTCATGTTATTGGGTTGATGGGGTTTTAGGTTGTGATTCAAAATTTGTTCAGGTTGTTAATGGAATCATACCAATGGAAGAGGACGTGGTAAGCTTCATCTTTTTATCATTTGTTGTGCATATGGGGCTTGACAAAAGCTTTTTGGATGATGATGTTATACAAAGGGACCTAAAATAAATTTTCTCCTTTGAGCTCCATAATGATGTGAGTGGTGTTGTGGTGACATGTCTTGAGAACAAGATGTGTTATTGTTTCTTATGTCTACTATCAGATCTAGCGTTCTTTTAAAAAAACTATTTCATAGATAATAATGTGGTCTTTCTTCACTTATTGTTAGAGTTTATCTACTCAAGGTCTTGAAGGCTTCTAGAGTTGCTTAATGACTTGAAATGGGGGTTTGTTGAGGTGCTATGAAGTCTTACTAATGAATTTTTCTTTAAGCTAGTTTTGTAGGTTCCTAGAATTGAGTGCAATTTTGGAATCAAGAAAGCCACCAATATAAAAACAAAACAAAAATTAGTTCAAACAAAGGAATGGTTAGAAGAATTTGCAAAATTTATAACATGTGACAATAGGTAACTCATTGGTCTAAAATGGATATGGGTTGTTGATCCATGTGGCAAGCCACATTGCTAACAAGGATGGGATGAAAAGGTGGCAAGTTGAACAACAACTATTGCACATGTCTAGCCTCAAAATTCATTTTTTCCACACAACATGAGTAACATATCAAAACCTTATGTTTCCATTCTATAATCTTTTTCAACAAATTTTTAAAATATTTTTCACCATATGTTATTAGAAAATGTTTTGTTCTCTTGTAGATACATGCAAATGGGTAACATATAACAACAAGTGGCAATGGGATTTATTACGGAATGTGGAACCATTTTCAAGACCTTTTTTAGTTTTACTTGGTGTTTATACATATTTTCAAATATTTCTATGCCATTTTTATGGAGGGCAAATCATGTGCCTCATATGAAAACATAAATAACTAAGATGAGTAAACAAAATGAAGTGGTTCCTAGCAATGTTTCATTTCTTCCCAATTTTGTGGTTTCAAAACTTTGGCAGCTTCTATTACCCCCATTTTACACCTTACAAAATTTGGGAGCTAATGAACTCAAAGACCTAATAAAAATTTGTAGCCACATGAACATACAACAAGTTTTAGGTCCTCGTGACAAGTTTGTGAACATATGCTACTTAAGATGGCCAAACATGTAGAAAAAAATATTTTCTATGTAGCCAATTAGATTCACCTAACTTGAAAAAAAGAGCCACCTAAGCATACCACCACACACACATTGTAACCATTCCCCTTACCTAGAGAATTAAAAAAAAAGAAAAACCCTACCACTATCATTAATATATAGTATAGTGATTTATAACAATATATTATGATAGCATCCAATCACTCACCATATACATCAACAAATTGTTCATTGTTAATACATCATTAATCAAATTATACATCATTGGATAAAGTCCTAGCCACATTTGATGATTTCCTCACGAATGTGCAAGTTCATTTAATGGCCACCTCAAGATGATCCAAGCTACCTCATGTGTATATGTTCATATCAATGTTGGGTAGTGTTCACAAACAAGGTTAGTTCTCATGTTAGTTATCAAATTAATTTTCTCATTAAAAATTAATAGTTATAATTTTGGTGAAAGTTAACTCTTCAAGAATTGCCTAGGGTATCATTTGGCCTCAACTATGATACCTAGGGCAGTTATCAGTTGAACCACTAGGCTTGGTTCTTAACCTACTAGAAGTTTAAAATCTAGTAAATTGAGATAATAGATATAAACCTTTGTGAAATGGTAATTTGAACCCAAAAGGGAATGATATATTTTAATATCTTCATTTTTCTTGCTAATTTTGTGATAATCTTCCTACATTTTGGTGTAGCTTTATGTTGTTTATTACTATTTTTGCTTCAATCTTCTTACATTCTAATGTAATTTTATTAGATTGGAAAGTTTTTTATGTTTTTAATTATGTTTATTTTGTTTATTACTTTTATTATTATTATTATGATCTCTATAATATATTATATTTTTTCTATGAAAATTTAAATTATCAAAAAAATTGCAATTTAGAAAAAAAATGAAGCTTTAAAAATTAATTCCAAGCATAAGAATGACGTTCAATCTTCTATTCTCTTTCTAATCTCTCTTTTGTTCTTGTTTAAAAAGTCCTATGTATATTTTCCTAAACATAAACACAAATAAACTAATTCAAAATTCAAAATTTTAAATTAACATTTGATTAGTAACAAATATCAATAATGGTCTAGTATCTAATGAAAACATAAAATAAGAAATAATGATAGATCCTAAATAGAAGTAAACAATAAACTAAGGAAAACATTGTATTAACATTACCCCATTTTTACATTCATTATAATAAATCATGGTTTATTTGACAAGAAAACTAGACCAAAAACTAATCATTTTGTCATTTGGTCAATTTGACACTTGGTCATATTGGTCAAGTTGATTTGAATTAATCCAACTTGATTGGTGGTTTTTTTGACATTTTTGATTGGTCAAACCACTATTACAAAAACATGGTTTTTTTACCCCTAGCAAAATCATTGTAATAACTATATGGGGGCATTCATAGTTGGGGTTCCAAAAAAAGGAAAAAGGATATTAGGACTTTTTTTACACTAGTTTCTATGAATAACAACTAGTGCATAAAACAAATTTAAGTGAAATTTTTTGAATAGTCTAAACTAAGATAATTCATGTGGTGGTGGTGATTTATCTCATGTCTACATTGGTGTGCATTTAAATTTTGGTTCAAACCATAAATGCAGAATATGCTTAAATAAACATTTATAAACAATTTCACATTTTTTTGGAATGATTATTTCTTGCACATGTGACCCACACTTCAAGTTATAAATCTTAAGCCTAATGAATATAAAAAATCAATGAAATGGCCCAATAAAATAGTCCTTTTCCTTGTAGCCCCAATAATTGAATTAGGTTATTTTCAAAAAATTCATATGGTTTCTAATATAATCAAATGCATGTAATGAACATGGCCAAACATAGATGTAAGCATTATTTATCCATAAAAGAAAATTGATATCAATTACATTTCTTAAACCATGAGATGCAATTTAGACACTTGCTATAATTAGGTTTAAAGGAATCAAAAGGACATTTATATAATGTTCAAATTTTTTATCTTCATCTTTTTCATAAGTTTCAACTAGTTGTTGAATTTGTTGGTACACAACATCTAAACACACACATATCCCTTTGTGTGGTCAAAATGCCACATTTTCATTTCAACCTAAGTTTTTTTTGTCATCTTTCTAGGTTCATTCAATAACCCCATTATAAATTGGTTATACAAAATTGCCTTGGATTGATTTTTCACAACCATACCTTCCTAATTTGGGTTTTATAAATTTTTAGTTGTGTTGTTGGTACCACATTCTGTAAAATGGCTAATAGATTATGATCATTTTTTGGGATTTGATTATTTTGCACTCAAATATGGAAATGATTGATCATTGCATTTCATACATGTCACTCAATGAATGAATAGTCTGTAGTGAATGATCTTTTTATTTGTAAAAACTACAAGGATTGATTATGAGTCTATGGTGCCAATTTGTGTTTTAACCAAATCTACTGCATACTTGTTCACTTGGTAATAATTTGGGTTGACAACTATGTTTGATCTTAAACTCATTGGTTTACATTACATTAACTTTATTCACATGTTGTATTTTGGTATTAACCACCATCATTAGTGGAGTGTTGCATTCAATTGGGTTCTCCATCCTAGTTTAGTACATTATTTCAATTACAAAGCCTGTTCCTCCAAATCCTTAGTTTGTAGTATAGTCTTAGCATATTGTGGTAACACATGTTCAACTTCATCATTGTCTAGGTCTTGATCCCATTCTTCATGATTGTGACAGTACTTGAAGTGAAGCAAATTGCCAAGTAAAGCCTTTGTCTGTGGATCTTGTCTTCATACCTCCATGTACTTCTTAATGCATATGTAATATTTCCTTAAATCTATATACATTACCATGTTTTTGGGTTGATAGATTCATATTTGTTCTTTTCCATTCCCTTTGTCAAGTAAAGCCTTTGTTTGTGGATCTTGTCTTTGTACCTCCATGTACTTTTAATGCATATATAGTATTTCCTTAGATTTGTACACATTACCATGTCTTTGGGTTGATAGATTCATATTTGTTCTTTCCCATTCCCTTTTTTTTAAAAATTTGCAAGGGCAACCTTAATTGCATTGTCTCCCCATCCTTTTGGTTTGACTTCCAAAGGTTCTACCTTCATTGGTAGCTTCACTTGGACATTGGGTCATTTCATTGTTCTATTAGTGACTACTTCTCAAGGTTCCATAATTATTACAGACAATGTTTTATATCTTATAGGCCACTCTTTTATCTAGGGTACTCTTGGCATAATATACTATACTCTTTCTAAAATATGAAACTATGTTACATCATTTGCAAATTATAGTTTTTCCTCTACTACTTTTTCTTTTTCATTTTATTGCATGGCTACTTGATCTAATTGTTTTTGCAAATTTCAGATCATTATTCGATTTATCTTTGTTGCCATTCTAACATTCTTCCTTGTTTTTGCCACAAATTTAAATCCTTACAATAGTTGTTTATTCATATCTAATTCCACGTTTTGTTTTCTCACTAATTTTTAATTTGTAGTTCGAGGAATATAAAAATTCTTCGTAATAACCTTTTTGTACCTATTGCCAAACAATAAAACCGACATAATTCATACAACCCAAAATTATGACCCCAAATTCATCCTAAGGATGGTCACCAAATGGTTTACTAACAATAACATTTTTTGTTTTCGTAACATGTTCAATTTTAGTCATAAAGTCCTTATATAATCCAGAATGTTCTTCAACAACATTTTTCCCACATCTAAGGTATCTGCATAGTTATAAATCTATCATAATTCTACCACAATTTTACTTCTCATACTAATATAAAAGAAAAACAACAAATCATGAAAAAAACATAGAAAAAAAAAAAAAAAAAAATCTTGTAACTTTGTGTTCATCATCCAAAACTTGTTTTATATCTTTGAAAAAGAAAAAGAGAAAATAAAAAATATATATTTACAAGACTATTTTTTAATTCATCTAGTCTTGTACTTTTCCTACCTACTAACTTACCTACCTATGTAAGTAAGTAGGTCATAGTTTTCTACCTACTTACATAGGTAGGTATGTAGTGTAGGTATGTCGGTCCTAGGACCTACCAACCAACCTACCTATGGCTATGTATCGACCTACCTAGCTATTAAAATGCATTATTTATTTTATTTTTAATTTTTAATTAATATGTCATGTGGCAATGTATCTATTAGGCCACGTGTCATAATAAATCATAATAAATGATGAAGATCAACATTTTAAAAATAATTTAATCCAAAAATCTTCATAATGCCACATGTCAAGTTTTAATGGATGGATGAAAATTACTAACATTAACATGATGTTATGGTTATAGTTGTTGTGGAGTTGCATTGTAGTTGAAAATGAGTGGTTTTAGCATAGTTGCAATTGAATTGCAATGAATTGCACCGTATATACGATGAGTTGCAACTCTATAACTCATGCAACTTGTCTTATAGCACTCATAGTTTAGAAATACGATGAATTGCAAATGGTCATTGTAACCCAAAAATTGAGTTGTAATGCCAATTGTAAAACACCTTTTTTTTGTCATAGTGTGATCATATATTGAATCCCTATTAAAAATATTGAGATGAAATCATAACAAAAAATGCATTTGAATGCTAATGTAAAACCCAAATTATAGTCCATATGTCCATTACTATATGATTAATGTATGTTTATTGAAATTTTCCCTTTAATAAATATTCTTATTCAAGTTGGCAATCTTAATCCATAAATATTTTTGTCAAATTGATGATTTTGCAATGTGTTTGTGGCATTTGAATAAAGTACACTCTATAGAAAACACTACAAGAAAAGTTGACTTCCGACTAGGTTGTTAATCATGGAAGACATTTATGATTACATGACTATGTAGTCAAATTAGACATGTCACTTATGACACCTAGACATTAGTGTGGCTCAATCGCAAGATAATTTGCAACTATGAAGTCATGGAGGTCATCAATGCTTGATGAAATCCATAAATTATGGTCATTGCGTATAACTCATTAAATATGAAATAAATATGTTTTCCACCCATGCCATGGAGACACTTGGCATGTAGACACATGGTATAAAAGCCAAAAACCTAACCTATATGTTAGGAATGCAGGCTAACTTAGTTAGCAAGTTACATTAGTTAAACTAGTTCACTAAGTTGCAAGTGTGAAGACTTGAACCGCTCACCTTCATATTGAGGGAAAAACTCCTTAACCCCCCCACTTAACCATTGTACCACATGATTTTTATATGACAAAAACTATCACCATATTATTATAAACAATTTTTAAAACTTATTTTATAAGTTAGGTACCTAAGTACTTACATAACAACTTAGAACCTACCTAGTAACCTAATAGTACTTAGCTTGGTAGGTAATAGGTAAATATTACTTAGAGGTAGTAGCTAGTAAGTAACTAAGTAGGTAGGTGCTAGTTAGTGGGTACATATACATACTACCTATCTAATATGTAGGTAGGTACCTAGGTAGTAAATAGTAGGTAATTAGGTAGGTAGTACAACCTATCTAGTAGGTAGGTAAGTAGGTAGGTACACATGTAAATACATACAACCTATTAAGTAGGTAGGTAAGTAAGTAGGTAGGTGGGACATGCTACCTACCTAGTAGGTAGGTAGGTTCTAGGTAGGTTCTTAGTAATAAGTACGTAGTAGGTAATTAGGTAGGTATGTGCTATTTATATCTAGGAGGTAGTTAGGTGAGTACATATGTATTAGTCATAGTAAGTAGGTAGATAATAGGTAGTACTAGCCCATAGGTACTAGCTACTTTATAGGTAGCTAGTAAATAGCTAGTAGGTAGTTAGCACCTAGTTAAACTACTAACACAAGTAAGTTATTAATGTATGTGGTTCGTCATGTAGTCACAAAATAGTCCTAATCTAGTCATGTAGTCATAATGCAATTGTAATGTAGTCACAAATTTGAATAAAAAGTATATGACTAAGGACATATGACTACATGACTATATTAGGACATAATCGTAAATATCCAAGTCATGAAATACACATTTTGGTGTTGTGAAGTCCATAAGGTCACAAAAAGTGAGCCATCATAGTTTACATCTACCCTTTTAGTTGTTTGTGGCTTTTTCAATGTTTGGAGTGGCGCGATGGTGAGCTACCAACATATTTATGCTTTTGAAAGTGTACATGAATTTAGATTATTTTTAATTATAATTAATAATTATGAAATATGTTTACAAGTTTTTGAATGTTAATGCATCAAAGGTTCAAATGTTACAAATTACAACTATATGAAGTTCTAAAATGCAACTTGCATCATGTTCATTGTCCAAGTTTTTCATTGACTTCAATGTTCACTAATTTTTCTTGTTTACATATCTTAGTTTTCTTTCTAAGTTTGATCCCACCTTTTTACAAATCTTAATTGTTGTGAATGTTCTACATGTTATTTGAAACCTAATTCTTTTAAATGTTGCACGAATTTTGTGTTGTGCAACTTGAGTCTTGTGCGAAGTGTAAGTGCATTATTCCAAAACTTGAGCATTTGTCATGCATTGTTTTAAGGTTTCATTTTTTGACTACGGCACCTTTTTAGGTTTTGATGAACTTGAAGTTTTTGTCCTTTTTTGGAGTTTTCTGCAACCATTGATCATTCTTGTAACAATGCAAACATCAATTATCCAAATGCCATAGAACCTACTTTGTTACCCAATGTGATTTCAAGGCTTACTACATTTATTTTTGTGGGTAGTGCATTTTGAAAGGTTTGTGAAGAAATTGTTTCATACCCTTTTGGAAATCCTATAAAACTCAAAGTTAATGAACCAAAGAAGAAAAAACTCAAAAAATTAAAATGGGAAATTTATAAAGTTTACAAAGACAGATGGGCTACAAGGTTTATTTGGTCTAAACCTATTTGTGATGGGGATGGGAAGATGACATGGTGAGGTGTAAGGTTTTTTGCAAGATTAAAAGGAAAGATATAAATTGTTAATTCCAAAGTTTGGTTGTTTCATCAAATATTTATGTTTAAAGAAATGTTATGTTGCTAGACTTGAAATGGTTGTTGGTGGATATAATGTGAACATTAACAAAGAACATGCGAAAAATGAAAAGTTGTATTTTTCCATAGGGCATGACACAATTGTTGATTTGAAGCATGTCTTTATGAAATTTGGTTATGAGGTTTCTACACCATCACTTGTCGATATTACTACCATACATTGTCTACCAACTAGATTGCTTGTGGAAGTCTTGAATTTTTTTCTATTTGTAAAAATCTATTTTATTAAGGAAAAGGTCAATTTTTTAACATCCCCACTAAGCAAAAACAACACACATTCTTGTTTTCATTCCCTTTTTCTCCCCCTATCCCCATGCTTTTGTGTATGTTTCATAGACAATGGAAGATTGGGAATCCCTCTTTTTTTAAATTGTCTTCTTTTCTTGATTTATTAGAGCTTTGATTATTTGATGCAACCTTGCAAAAATTTATTAATATAAACACATTTGGAAAATGTAAAAAGGAATAAGAAAAGGGAAAAGGGAAAATTTACAAGACATTTAGGTAGTTCAAACTAGATGTCAAAATCTCTCCATGTTAAAAAAAGACTGCTTGTAGTAGGTCAATTGTATTTGTCGATGTCAAAAACTAACCACTTGTAATAGGTTGGCTGTGATGATGGTGTGTCCTAAAGGGGTGGAAATTAGGACATAGTTGGACCTACAACTACCACCCAACTTAAGATGGAGGATGCTTGCATATTTTGCAAAGTGATTGAAATTTTTTGACGAAAAAAGTAACCAAAACAGAAAGATGAGGGCCTTTGGGCCCTTTTAAGCTCCAAATGCCATTGGCACAATTGTGTAAAAACACATTGGCTTGTTTGTGTGGACATCAAAATACCTCAATTCTTAAAGGGAGGAATTGATCAATGGGGTGTTGGTTGTGATAACTCTTTTTTTTGGCTTGAGTTGTGTCGGAGGCATCAAATCTTTGAGTTGCGCACAAGATTGGGAAATAAATCCACTTGTGTTGGGTCAACATTGATAATGTTGGCTAGGGTGTGAATGCCATTTTTGGTGAGCACAATGTTGATTCATCAACGAGAAGAGTTCAATGTGGTTAAAAGAAACACATGTAGTTATTTTCATCACACATGAAAGCCAACATTTCATGCAATGGTGGCAAAGGTGTCATGAATTGCATCATGGGTTATTGTGGACTTGTTGCCATGAACACATAATAAGAGGTGGATACCCATAGGGTTGATGGGATGTTTTCACACACATTGAGGGATACCTATGATTGAAGGATGGGGTAATTTAAGTCGTTTCCAAAGTGTTGCGGAAAAAATTGAGGAATATAATCAAAAGGTTAGGAAGGTTGGTCAAGTTGTAAGTTAAACATTTGCCCTTGGGCAATAACATGATATAACTCGAACATGATGGGCTTTAGATATCTTATCAAAGAGCATGTTGGAAAGGGTATGATGGTGCAAACATTCTAAGATGGAATTTTGAAATCAAACCATTTATTACATGATGAATTGTTCAAACGGAGGAAGACATGTGCGAACTAAGGGTGGTAGACCACATGCCGCCTTGAAATTTTGTTGGAAAAGGAGGTGTTGTTGCCAATTTGTGCTAAGGCTTTAAGAAGGAAAATATGTTCAACCATAAACCTAACATCTATGATTAAAACTACAAAGGCCCAACTCTTTAAATAGGTTGTTGGGGTGATGGTGGCTATTAGTATGAGCCCGATGCCACCAAAAGTCATTGGGAAAAAACTTGTTTATGGGCTAAAGGTCCTTTAGGGCTATTAAAGGATTCTGGACCCAAGAGGTGCCCAAACACTTGAAGGAGGGAAAAGTCAAAACAAATAAAGGATTTTATGAAGGTGGAAAACGGAGGTGTGCACCATAAGAAATATAATGGCTATTGTACAAAACAATGAATGAGAATTCCAAAAGTTACATAAACATCACCCATTCTAAAGAGAATATCCACATGTTGAACATCCTCTAGTAAAACATCTTTGATGAAAGATGATGTGAATGATGATGTGCCCAATGAAACACCCAAGAATTTAATTCCTTTCAATGGGGTGGTAAATAGGGATGGGGTGTTCAAATTAGGTGATAGGCTAGAGGGTGATCATTTTACACATTTCTGAGGTTGGATATAAAGACCTATCACATATAGAATTCAGACTGGAAATGTTCATAAATAAATGATACAATTGAAGGAGGACTTATGATGTGAATGTTGTTTACAATGGATGGAAATACACAAGAAGGGAAACAATTAGCTATAGAACGTAAGGCCTTAAAGTGGGTTAAAGCAAATAATGCCCCTCCCAAGGGATTGCCTTGATAAGTTTTCATGGTAGATAGGATGACTATGACATCACCTTCATGATTATGATGTTTATAAAATAGGGGAGATCCAAAAACATAGAATGCATGAACAAAGGGGATGAGTTGTATGATGTCTCCACTTGTTGCACAAAGTTCCTGAAATATGGCCCCTCTTGACACCAAAATAAAGGTGTTTACCATGTTTAATTAAAAAACAACCCAATTGGGGTGAAGGTCCAGGGTGCACTTAATGTCATGCACTATTGCTTATAATTGCCTTAATTATAACTCCAAATTGGTGTGAAAAAAAATGTGTTACAAAGGTGTTGCAAAATTGAAGGCATCAAATGTGGCTTGTGAATTGATACAATGCTGCCCCCATTGCAATGGGGTGAATTCCATTTGAAGGATAAATCATGGTTAAGAGGTAGGCCACTTCAAAGACACGAGGTGGAATGTGGCAATATGATAATAAAATTGAAATAACTAAAAGAATCCAATCGTTGAATCTTTTGGGTGAAAATAATCCTAAAGGTGTTCAAAAACCATTCCAAAAGGACCATTTGCTAATAAATACATGTGTTGGAATGCCATCTTGAAGGAATTAAAAGAAAGCTTGAGGTCTTGGTCTAGCTCGAAATCTTCTAGGAAAAATAGGAAATGGCCATTTAATTTGAGGTGTAAAGTGGTGAAAGTTGAGGTGGTGTTGGAGGACATGGGTGCAAGGGGAAATGGTGCCAAAACACGAGTTGTTCAAGAGTATTCCCTTGCACATTCAAGAACTAAACTATGAAAAAAATGCTTATGAACTAAAAGATCATGTTGGGGAAGAAACATTAAGTTCAATTTTGTTGCCAAAGGTTGGGCTCACAAAAAGAACTTTTTTGGCAAGTTTTCCCAGTCGTCTATTAAAAAACAATTAAATTGAATCCACATTTCCTTATGCCCTATTGCCCCACCTCAGAGGGGTAAAGCAAAACACATTGAGGTAATAAAAGGAACAAATATCAAATTGTCACATCATAAGAATCTTGTGTGAACTTATTCAATTGAAAACAAAACACCACTTGTACATCACATTGTAAAGTGGCAAGGATATGATTATACAATAAAAAATGACAAAAACCTAAATAAAAAAAGCTGAAAACATCTAATAACAAAACCCAAGTCCATGTTGATGCATTTGTCGGGATGTGTAACTTGTTTTCTTTTGGTGTAGGATTATGCTAATCCTTTTTTAACCTTTTCACAAGCAAAAACTTGATTTGGTAAAGTTCAATTGCATAAATATGTCTTTAAATAAATTTTAAAAATCAAAAATATAAATTTTACATAATGATTTAAGTGCCTTTTGTTGTGCATGTATATTACATAGAGCAAGGACAACTCGACAACTCTTCCCATTCAATAACACAAAACCTTCCATATTCAAACATATGTCACCATAATATTACATTGCTCAAAATCCAATAATCAATCAAACTTAAATATTGATTTTTCTTTTTAAAACACTTAATTTTGTCACCAAAAATTTATAAACATACACAAATTATGAGAGCCACATCCAGAGAGAAATATCCTCTATGTAACCGATTGAATGGCCTCCCCCTCCCCCAAAAGCCAACGTGGCATACAAGCCTTAACAATTTGTATCCAACCAACCTGCCTCACAATTTTAAAAAAAAACACTGGTAGGGGGGACGACCAAATAACACGAGAAAAGCCAAGGAACAAAGCGAACGTACGTCGACGCTCGTTTGAATAGACGTTGCTCCGTGTGAGCGTGTGAACCCTGGCCGTCGTTTCAAGTTTGCACCAAAACAATTTCCGTTCTTTTATACTGAACATACCATTGGCTAAATTTTTTGTAAATTTCTTTTTGGCCGTTTGCATTGCGCAGCTTTTCGTTTGCAATTTATGTCCCAGTTGTGGAAGTGTCTTTTTTGGTCTTTGGAAGTGGGCTTTTTGCTCTGCGATCTGTTTTGAAGAAGTGAGAAGATGCTGTGGACCAGAGAAGGTGGGATTGTTTTGTCGAGTTTTCCCTTTGTTTGAAGACAGTTTGTTTCGGGAAGATGTGCGTGAGCCTATGCTTGGAAGCTCGAGGGAGGTTAAGAAGTTTTGCCTGTAGTCTGGTTGGAAATTATGGGGAAGGCCGTGCATAATGGCTGAAGCGCTCACCTCCTAATGGCGACAGTGTGGAGTGCGGCCCATCGTGTGGAGCTCCGACGTGCTATTCGTCATCTCCGAGATCGAGGTCTCTACGCTGCTGCTAAATGGTATGGTGCTGTACATTTTCAAACAAGTGAGCTTCACCCTAATGCTCCCTTGCTTGTGTTTTCTTCTCATAACTTTTGCAGCAATGGATACTTCCTTACTCCCAATTTCTGGCAGCGTTTATAGTCCCTTCTTTAGGTTATGTTCGTTTCTGAAGTGGCCAGTCACCTTTTCTCCTCTCTGTGCGCCTCTTTCTGTTTTGAGTACTGAGTTTAACTGAAGTTTCAATCTGGTCCACTATTCTCAACCTGAAGCAAGGTCCTTCGGTACTGGAGAGCTCATGAATCCACAAACATTTGCTGCTTTGGACAGGGCTGCTGAGCAGTTAGTTGGCCTTCCAGAAGAAACAAGCAGGAATGCAGGCCCATCCCCAGCTCCTTATTCTGATTCTGAAAAAACAAAACTAAAGAGACCTTCAAGGCGGAAAGACAGCACTACACAAGTAGGTCCTGGATATGCAGGTTCAGGAAATCTGCGAGAGGAAGATGAGGAAGAAGATGATGATGTTTTACTACTTGCAAAAGCTTTTTTTGACATGCGAGAGTACAGGCGAGCAGCACATGCATTGCGAGGATCAACTGGCAAGAAGGCATTTTTCCTCCGCTGCTATGCCACATATTTGGTAAGCTTTCCTGTTTGCAAGCTAACCATCTCAATTTCTTTATGAAAATCTAGAGGGTTGAGTCTAGTTTCTATGACTCATTTAGCTCCTCTGAAACTCAGGTGAGACATCTTTGTCAGAGCTAGCATTCAGAAGGTTTAGGGTTTATGGTAATTGAACTGTAATAAACTGTGGAAGGTGCTGTTGTTCTGGCATGTGTCTATGATAGGTCAAAGAGTTTGACAATACACTGGACTGAATCTTTGGATGGAATGTGCAGCCCTCATGCATTTGATTTTAAAGATAGGCTATGACAGAATATGTCAAAGTTCACCCATCCTAAACAAAATTTCTGAGGCTACTATAAACAGTAGTTACAATCTCCCATGTTCAAGAGATTCAGGTTGACTGGATCTTCTGTCAAAATATGAAGCTTCATATGGTGCAGATGGGATATAAGCAAGTGGCTCCTGTGTAAATTAATGGTGAATGATGAATGGTTACAGGGTTCCCCCCCATTGGTATTGAGGCTATATAGCTCAGCAACTGGCTGTACATGAATTATCCCTGAGTGTTAGTGTCTATACTAACGGATAAAAGAGTTATTTGGTGTCTAGGCAGGGGAAAAGAGAAAGGAGGAGGAGATAATTGAGTTGGCAGGTCCACTGGGAAGAAGTGATGCAGTGAACCCAGAGCTTGTTGGATTGGAACAAGAACTCTTTGCTCTGTACTCAAAGGGAGCATTGGATGCCTTTGGAAGCTATATGTATGGTGTAGTACTGCATGAAAGAGAGCGAAAGGCTGATGCTTGCACAGTGCTATGTGCGTCAGTCAATGCTTATCCTTGGAACTGGAGTGCCTGGCTTGAACTCCAGGTCAGATTTCCAAATCAAGCTAGATGACAAGGCATGTTAATTCAAATACATTCCAGAGTCTTTCAATTACAGTTATGGGAGAATGCTTCTTGTGATTTCATGACCAAGAATAAAGTGCTGAAACCTGAATCCTGCTATAGGCTTTGTGTACAGATCCTGACATATTGCCCACTCTAAATTTGAATGATCACTGGATGCGCGACTTCTTTTTGGCTAGTGTTGACCTTGACCTACAAAGAAACTCTGATGGGTTGGCACGATATCGAGCTCTCTATGCCTTATTTCCTCGTAGTGACCACATATTGGCTCAGACAGCAACTGCCCACTATAATCTACGTGACTTCGATGAGGCAGAAGGTCTTTTTGAGGAGCTTCTTCGAAGTGATCCATATCGTATAGAAGGTTTTTAGAGCTGACTCCTTTTCCTACAATTTGCAAGGCATTGTCAACCCAGTCAGAGTGTTGAGTCTCAGCATGTGATGAACACAGAAAGCATGTCTTGCTGGACATGTTTTCTCATGAAAGCAGATGCAAGCTTTTGTTGTCATGTTCATTTCATGGTGTTTTTACTGTAGATATGAAGTCTTTGGAGTTCTTACTTTTTGCAACTGCCAGGTATGGACATATACTCGAATATTCTATATGTGAAGGAGTGTTTTGCAGCACTAAGCCATCTAGCTCACAAATCTGTCCTTACAGACAAATACCGGCCTGAGACCTGTTGCATCATTGGAAACTACTACAGCTTAAAAGCACAGCATGAGAAGGCAGTGCTATACTTTAAGCGTGCATTGCGACTTAATCGGAAGTACTTGTCAGCATGGACACTGATGGGACATGAGTATGTGGAAATGAAGAACACACCAGCTGCAATTGATGCATATCGGCGGGCTGTTGATATCAATCCTCGGGACTATCGTGCATGGTATGGGCTGGGGCAAACTTATGAAATTTTAGCAATGCCTTACTATGCCCTCTACTACTACAGACGGGCGACACAATTGAGACCTCATGATGCTCGAATGTGGTGTGCAATGGGACAATGCTATGAAACTGAGCAACTAAATATGCATGATGCTGCAATTCGATGTTACAGACGTGCATTGAGTAACAGTGATAGAGAGGGTATTGCTCTTCACAAACTTGCAAAGCTCCATGAGAGCCTAGGGCAGGCTGACCAGGCTGCTTTTTATTATAGAAAGAACTTGGAGAGGATGGAGGCAGATCAAAATGAGGGACAGGATTTTGTGGATGCACTTCTTTTTCTTGGCAACTATTGCAAGAATAAGGGTTCCCTAGAGGAGGCCGAGAAGTTCTGTGACCGACTGCTTGATTATGGTGACCCAGTAAGCCTCCTAACTCTTATGTCTCAATATTGTGCAGATGTCTGTTCATTATGGGATTCTTGGGAGTTAATGCTTCCAAAACCTAGTTGAGAACCTTTTTATCATGGAACTCTAGATACTGTTCCAGAAAAAAGAATGTCTCTCATGGGAAAGAAGACCCTAGAAATGATACACCATGAACAAGCCGGTGAGTGTCTTCTAAATCAGTTTTAAACCATATGGTAGTTCCCTAATTGCCAATGAGGCTTTAGAACTGCCTTCAAACTCTCCAATTGTAGAGCATGTTAAGTCATCAGTTTCCTCTGTTCATCAAATTGTAAGAATTTAAGGTGCAGAAGACATTCTCTTGGAGCAGTGGCTTGCTGATTTATGAGCTGTGATTCTGTGTTTGCTAGTCAAAGATTCATTTTGTAGAAAGTAATGAGAAGCCATTTAAAAAATCCATTAAATTATAAAGGATGCTGCAGCCTTTTGTTTTCTGTGGCAGAAAAGCCAATATTTTCTGTTTTAAAGCCCCATATACATTGGTGAGTCAATTGGCCATTCAGATTTAGACTCTTTGTATCAACAACTGTTAAAGTGAAGAACCTGGCCTTCATTTAAGACATTAAAATGGAAATTCCTGTTTGTCTTCTACCTCAACAAGGGCTTTCTGCCTTGTGAAAGAACCTACAAAAGATTGTTTCTGTATAACATGAAAGTAGTTCATAGAGAAGCTATGTATTGTGACAGACCATCTTGAAACTATTTCTGTGTGTTTCTGTAGGCTAAGGAGGATGCTAAGGCGTTGCTTCGTGAGATTCGCAGTGTACAGCAGCATACAGCAAATCTTCCGTCTATGGACCTTGAGCAGTATACCCCATGATTCTTTGTTCATGATTGTGAGCAGTCAACATTTGAGTACTAGAGTCTGTAGCCAGGCTTGAGTTTCCACTGTTTACCCCTGTCCATTTGTCGTCCCAAGTCCAGCGGAGGAGAACTCCACTGTTTTGTTGAATTTAAAAGTAGCTCAATTTTCCCAATATGAAGGTTAATAATGAAATATCCTCAGTTTTACCTGTCACATCCTCCTGAAAATCATGCCATTCTCTCCTGTCCTTTCTGGTTAGGTCTACAGTCACAAGGCTATATTGGCAAAGAGCCTTACAAGAGCACTTTAATATCTATACCTCCTCCTCTCCCAACTACGTTGCAGCCTCAAGCTTCAGGTTATTCTGAGTCCTTGCCATGTCTTCAGATAGTACTCTCATGCTTCCTGGTATTAAATTTGAAGTAATGGATGCTTTTGACTTGTTTTCATCTTTTCAGAGAGGAGTAGTTGCCTTTGTACTTGCATTGAAGATTGTGGTGTCACATTATCAACAAAGAATATGAGGTGATATTACCTGATAACAGTACCCATATGTAGTTAGAAATATTCATCATCATGTACAAGCTTTTTACCCAATGCAAGCAGATGCCCATCACTCCCTTAAACATGCAACTGTACAATTGCTAACAGTAAGTGAAATATACCCCTGGTTTACTCATCTTATAGTGATAACTGCTGTTGGACAGTTTCCTCAGGGTTTTGCTAAACTAAATTTAGAGTGAGCCCAGGATTGGCATGAAGTTCAGATAATTGGTTGCAATACAAGTCTAGGTGGAAGTCACCATTACCCACAAGAAACCCAGAAACATCTGTGCCACTTTCTGGTTGCTGTTGTCATGAAGTCCTTGCAGCACTCTTGGAATGGAATTACACATGAGCCCAGTAAGTGCAAAGCTGCAATGGCCACTGAATAGTTGCTTCCACGCAAAACAGGATTGATTTGGTCAGTTCTACTGTTTATAGTGCTCGCTCAAATGGTAAGGCAAATTAGATATTCTAAAATTATTGCTTTCACAACCTGCTGATCTTGTTACTCGGCATCATTGCCATTGATAGTTGGGGATGTTGTGACATTGTCATTTGTGATGGAGGGGATGGCTGGGATGATGAGTGATTTCCCTAGTCTGTTGACTAATCGATAGAACTCAAGTGACCTATTTAGTCATCTTTTGATTCTAGTATAATAATTGGAAATCATTTATATGAATCAGGTGTTGGGTTCATTGGTGGTTATCACTAGAACAATATTGGACATCAACCACTTGACATTTTTTTTGAATAGAATGGAATGGAACAATGTCTTTGTGTTCTTTCATGTCTCAACTTCATATAAGAATGAATTAGTGTCTCACATTTCAAGGACATTTGAAGAATTTGTCTTATCCTTGTCTTGGTGAAAATAAAGAAGATTTTTTACATGTTATACATTGCATTATATTATTATTACCCTTTGTCAAAAAATTATTTATTTTAACATGACATGTCATTGACATGTGTTGTCTAATTAAGCTTCATGTGCATATATTGACAAAGAATAGATGTCAATGCAAAAGGTGAGAATGGAAAGATGCTTTTGTATTTAGCATTTGCAAACAATCATGATCGAGTCATCTTGATATTACGCATGATACTCAATCTCCTATTTACTTTTTTTTGTTTCATAAATCATAGATGTATGAATTTGTATGATTTCTTGTAATTATGTAAATAGTATGTGGAATTATATGCACAAAGGACAAAAGGGAGCAAATGTGAAAGCATGTTTTGAGTTTGGTAATGATCCAATGAAAATTATGTGTCGAACACAACACAAGAATGAAAGTCAACCATAGAATTAATATTAAAATTGTGTATAATTGTGTTTTCTTCAGATAAATTGAGATTTTTGATGGAGCATTTTTTGTCATGAGTTTTTAATTTTTTTGGACATGCACACATTTTCTTCTCTTTTATTGTGGTTTGCACTATTTTAAAGTGTTACATTACACACGATGCTCATCTCATTATGTAAAAAAAAAAGATTGAATGATTTAGTGAACCAAAAAAAGGAAGGATATACTATTCTTCTCAATGTTTTTTTTTGGGGGCTTAAAAATTTATTTTGCTATTTATTTTGATAATTTGTTTATGATTTATGCATCACATCATTATAATATAACACAAGACATATGATAACAAACCATTTATACCTTTACAAACATGTTTTAAATAATAGGGGTATTTATTTTTCAAAAAAAAAAAAACATAAACACTTAAAAACTTACATATTTGTCAAATTACTTAAGCAAGATGAAAATAAATAAAACAACTTGAACACACAATTTAATTAAAATAAAATTGATCAATGATTGAAGAAGTATCCTTGTAAATAATATTATTTTTGAAATCCACATTTGACATTTTGTTATCTTGTAAAATCGAACTTCAACAAAATTGAATAAGGATTTATGAGGGGTTTATAAAACATTATACATGCAAAATGCCATTTGATCATTATTACAAGATTGCATATATAATATGAATAAACAAACTAAAATAACTTTATCCAATGACAAAGTTAATGGTTACTAACTATTTATTGGGATAATGACATGTTCCCTATGCCAAAATGTGGCATATATTACACATATTATTGGGTTTATGGTAATATAGGTCACATATTACTACATGATTATAGTAAAATTGAATTCATGGTTTATGCCACTAGTAATAATTTTGGACATAATAATTTTTGCCATTAATGATGTGACTTTTATTATTACAGTGAGAAAATATAATTAAATAATAGGTATTTGTTGACTTATGAAAAATAACCACATGCTTAAGCATAATAAAACCATGTTGAGAACCTAGCTACCTATTCATTAACATAATTTATGAACCTTGCCTAGGCTAAAACCCTAATTAACAACCTAGGCTAGTTTACAAAACTTGGCTCCCTAAACCAGGTAACCTAAAGATCTAAGCTAAAAGCTTAAG
>Ga0209611_10005410_pt1 | contig 21409 bp, 14 predicted proteins | sample S1TSphgellanicum_3_FD_187693 | JGI IMG/M metagenome (GOLD analysis project Ga0209611, IMG submission 187693) | Host-associated microbial communities from peat moss isolated from Minnesota, USA - S1T2_Fc - Sphagnum magellanicum MG (SPAdes) (version 2) | ecosystem: Host-associated > Plants > Peat...
AGCCCGTAAGCTCCCTCTCTGCACCTGGATAGTTGCACCCAACTAAGAGTGCTCTCTTTCTCCCACGCATCTGTTCTAGTCCCACACGGTGGTAGACCTCTCTCTCTCTCTCTCTCTCTCTCTCTCGTGGCCCTTTCTTTCTCGTAGGTCTAAAGCAGGGGTTTATTGGGTCCTCTAAAAATTGTTGTGAGACTGAGATCCTCCTCGCGGCAGTCCGAATTCTTCTCGTGGGGGGACACAGCTGTCGCCAAAAGACTGGTGCATTGTATGGGTTTTAGCCACTGCCTGCCCAGCACAGACAACAACCTACTATTGTCTGTCCTTCTCAGGACCTTCCTTCCTGCCAATCGCCGACGACAACCCACTGTTGTCTGTGGTTCTCAGGATCTTCCTTCCTTCCTTGCTTCCTTCATTCCTGCGAATGGCCGACAACGACCCGGCCGGCGCAAGTATCTATATGCCGCGTGATGGTCGACCAAATTCCAGATCAAAGTCAGCAGTTGTACGTCACATGACTTTACGTGCCTGTCAGAGTTTTGGACGTTGACATTTTCTTATTGTCTCGGTGTTTTTATTTCCCGGAAATTTTTATTTATTTGTCGTTTTTTTGGGCAAAACAATTGGGAACGTTGTGGAAATTTCTATTTTTCTACTGTAAATGAGATTACTTTTGCCTAATTTTTTGGAGGAAATTCGCCAATTTTTCGATTTTAAAAAATTGAGAGAAAAAATCCTACTGCTGATCAGCAATTTGGTTTTTGGTTGCCAATTCTGTATTTTTAGGCAAAGATTTATGCATTTAGTTAAACAGATTTTCAAAATTTTAAATCGTCAATGAGAATTTGTTTGGAAATTCAATTGTGTTTAATGATTCAAATTATTTTTAATTCCTTAGATCATGTTCAATTGAAGTAAGACAAAAATTGATTTGGGTCCAAACAAATTAAGGTGTACTTGGCAAGGCAATAAGGAGGCACCTTTAAGATATATGATTAGTCTTTGTTTTCAAACCATAATTGAAATTCACACAATGGAATTTTCTTGAGATTCACATATTTAAATGCACCAAAAAAAATTTAAATTTTTGAAAATTTTATTATTTAAAAAGTGATGATAGGCTCCAAATGCATTCAAAGGAGCCAAAAACATTAATTCATTTAAGAATTATATATTTTTTGTTTAAACATTTTTTCATAAAAAATGTTTTTTGGATGAATGTTTTTGCAACTTGTTATTTAAATTTTCTTATAGTTGTTCCAATATATCACATGCTATATGTTAGTCATTGTTAAATACATATGACTTTTTCAAAGTATGAAAATTTTATCAAATTATGCATTTTGTCTTAAAAGTTGATCACAATTTCAAATCATACCAAAATATGTTTGTTACTTGATAATTCATTTTCTTATATTACGAGCTACAATTTTGTTTTATACATCACGTACATTATATACCCCATTTACATGTGGTAAAAGACTTTTGAAATTCAAATATATTGAAATATATATTTGAAATTTAAAAATTTAAAATTTTCACAAATTTTAAATTGTGAAGTTTTTTTTAGTGTGGTGAATAGGTTCTTTATTATTTAAATTTTATATCATCAATCTTTTTTTTGTGAAACAAGAAATAAGAATATTTTGTCAATTTGTTTTTATATGACATAGGTGTTCACATTGAAAAGTCTTGATTAAAAGCAAAAACCTAATAATTGGACCATGGATTTTAAATTTGAATATTTTAGGTGAAAGCAAGTAAAGTGGATTTTAAAAAAAAAACCTAAGGCTTGGTCATCTATTTGAAATGTAAACAAAAAGTAGCAACAAAACTTGTTAAGTGTGTTAGTTTAGCTATTTGGTTAGCTTGCAACTAGTTAGGGATAAATTAGGTTAGCTTACTTATTTGAATTTTATTTTGAATATATTCAAGTGTGAACATGGTTTAGGATATTTTTGTTGATGGCATATAGTACTAGATTGTGTGATCTTGAATCATTTTCATGAATTGAGATTCTATATCACATAGGTTTTGTTATTATAGTTTTTTTTTGCATAGTTTTTGTTGGGTTTTGCTTTGTGTTTTTTGAGCTTGAATTCTTGTTATGTGTTGCAACTGAGTTGTGTCTTTTTATTTGGATATGGTGTACCATTCAAGGTATTTTTATATTACGTCTTGTATGTGTGGTGATAACATGGTTGTAGGCACCAACATAAGAACACATGATAAACTCATCATCAAACTATTATACATTGAATGTCTTTATTTCAAGGTTCAAAGAAAAGATAGTTTTTCATTATTATGCATTAATTTTTAAAGTTCACATTGTGAAAGTACAACTTAAAAATACTAGTAATTTTGAAGTTCATTTTTTGTAGTGTGAAATTTTGTAAACTATTTGTTAAATATGTTCAACAAATAAAAAGTAAAATAAAATTTTGATGGGAATGTAAAAAAAAGTAACGATATTTATATCCTAACCAAATATAATTTCATTTCATCGAGTATTTTGTATTGAAAACTCCCAACCACAAGTTTACCATCCAATAAATTTAAAAGATTATTTATTTAGTTGTTTTTCAAAACTTATTTTTTAATATTTTTTTGGAAGTAATTTAAAAAAAATTATTACAAATTTTTTCCATCTTATTTCCATTCATTTTTATGTTACTTTTGTAAATATTAAATGTTTAATTCTTGATTTTATTCTTTGAATAGGAATATCAATTTATTTCGAAACTAAATATTTACATGCATTATGGTTATAACAATTACAATAAGTTCTAGCATGTACTAACTATTAAATCTTGAAATATATACATATTTTATCTACATGTATCAAAATAGAATCCAAATTGTTCCATATCCAAGTTCCTACTTAAGATTTCAAGAAAGTGTAAAAGCTTTCAAAAAAATTATTCAAATAAGAATGTACTAAATCAAAACATATGAAATGAAATGGTTTCAAGTTTTCTTCCAAAACAAAATTCAAATCCAATAACTAACTAACTTCTTGAATAATTAGCTACTACATCTTCCGTGTTGCCCTATGTATAATCATGTCATTTCAATTGGAGAACTCGTTGTCTCCACCTACTACACTATGAATGCCTAATCAATAAATTTATCAATTAAATCAATAGTAATCATTTGTTGTAAATCGTTTTGAATAAAGACATGTATGTATCTAGTCCTTCCTACTTGCAGAAGGTGCATTGCTCATGGTTAAACATTCTTGTTGACCTTGGAACAATGTTTAGTTTGTAGTTCCTTGGGAATGTAAGTAAGGGCACCATTCTTGAAATTTGTCGCATAATTATTGGAGCACTATAATGAGTTTTAGATGTCACTAGTGCCACTTCAGCCACTATTGGATTTCCCCTATGTAAGTTTACTTGTTGGGTCACTATATGTTTTAGCCCAATTGGTGGTTGTGAAAAATAAACCATTGATTGCATAATTGGATATGTCTATATGTTCAAAACTTGAATTTCTAGGACACATGTCACCAAATTTAATTTATCCATCTCATCATCATGCATGCATGCTAGTAAACAAGTTGTGTTCAGTGATGATAATCTAGAATCCCAAATGATGAAATAGAAGTTAGAGGTTCCTATATTTTATTAATGATTTCCTTTTGAGGAATTGGTTCCCACACAACAAGTAATGTACATTTAGATTTGGAACTTGGTGTGGCTAAATTCATGATTACATGTTCATGTTTTCATGCTTTGGTGAGTCAAAATTGTTAGGATATAGATTTTGAAACTTGTTCGTTTCATTAATATGCATCCACCACAAAAACCATTTCGACTTTGGGTGGGTCATGTTGGTGGTGTCTAGGTAGCAACCTAACATGTGTTGATTACACATTACAAATTTGTTCTTCCCTTGTTATAGAAGTTGTGTTTAGATGAAACATGTGGTTCATAAAGATTTGAATGTTGAAGTGTTGAAAAAAGGCCTCTTTTGTGTATTTGACACTAAAGGGATCCACATTGCGTTAATACTTTGTCAACTTTCAACTTGCAACAAAAAAGTATGGTGCATAGTTTGCATTGTATTTTGGCCTTTCGGTGTTCTTAATTTTGGGCCTTGGGTTTTGATAAATCTTGCTTTGAAAAAATGCTTGACATACTTCAATTAAACACCAAATGCTTGGAGTGAACTTATGAATAAAAATCAAGTACATGTTAAGCTTCCCTCCATCGAATCTATTGATGGTATGAAAACCTCCTAAGATTTCAGTGGTTGTGATGTTGGTTGTTTGTTGTGATGAGTGAAGTTGCTCCTGGGAACCTTCATTTCCGATATGCTATTGTAGATTCAATAAACTTAGTAAACCAATGTCAAGTCTTGTTGATGCATTCACAGTGATGGAATTAGTCTTGTTGAGCTACATTTCAATTCAACAAGCTAAATCTTTTCTTTTTCATCAAAGCATGGAGGTTTGTTAAGAAAAGCTTATGCACATGAGATTGAAATTTGAATTTGATTTTGGTACCACCCAAAGCTTCCCTCCCCATCGTCAAATTCAATTCCATCCAAGTTGAACATGGGCTTCAACTCGATGTTGAACTTCTTGTCACACTTGCCCTTTTTTACAAAATGGAACACGAGTTTTGATGAAATCACTAATAAAAAAATGTTAATTTGCGATTATAATTTGGGATTAAAAAATAGTTGCAAAAAAATTTCAACTAAAATTTTCATAGTTGCATAAGTGAAGTCACATTGAACTTTTAGTCATAAATGATGACTCATCATGATGTTAGCACATTTCTCATGAATGAAGTGTATGGTTAATGTATACACTCCCATCCTTTTACTAACGTATAACATTTGTAGCTACTAATCATTTTTTTCTAACTAGGAATTGCCATCTGTCAACATGACATTTTTTGGGGAATTTTTATTATTATTGAAATATTAATCTAGGCCATCCATTATGGATGACCATAGATTTCAACACAATTTTTAATCAAATTTTGCTACATGAGAAAACTTGGAATATTTTATAGATGATATTATATGATATATAATTCTAGAAAGTCAACATGGTCCAATTTCGACATTTTACATCATGACAATTGGACAAATGAAAATTTGACACATGGCATTAAGAAATTTTTTGGATGCAAATTAATTTTTATTGAAATATTGATTTCAACCATCCATTATCATTGTTCAATTTAGATGTGTATAAATTGTGACATGTGGCACAATAAATTTTTTTACCATGTGGCGTATTGATTGAATTTTGAAAAAATTAAATAAAAAAAATATTTATCTACATAGGTAGGTAGGTAAAACTAGGTTTGGTATATACTTACTTAGGCTATTTATTTACTCACTTACTTACCAAGGTAAAAAGGTAGGTGAATTAAAAAGTAACCATGTAAATGTTTTTATTTTATTTTATTTTCTACCTTTAGGGTTAAACTTCTTTGAATTCAGCCCAAATGTGATATGATTTTAAATGTGAAATCAAAAGAGAAAATGCCTTTTAAATATACTTTATAAGATATTATTAAAAGATGAAACATATGGGTTAATGTTTTAGTTGCATTTTAGTTGCAAATTGACTTGCAAATAAAAAAGATTTTCACACAAGCTTTGTGTTTATTTTTAATTTTGTAAATTATACAACAAAATAGATAAGAAATAAATAACCAAACTAGTTAATCAATTAATTAACTAGTAACTAATTACCTACCCACCCACTAATATTACATTTAATTTTTTTTAAAAATGTTTTACAAACTAGCAATGATCATTATATTTTCATAGATTTCAATAACGTCAATTGGTTCATAGTGATAATTCAAAACTACTAGTAACTATTTCAAAAAACAATATTTTTATTTCATTAATTACTTAAACAAAACTACTATTTTCACCTTTGAAAATAAACCTTTTCAAATGTTAATGATCAATTAATTAAACAAAACCTAACTAGGTTTTAATTGACTATTTAACAAAATAAACTATCAATTAATTGGTAATTCCTGAATATTAACCACAAATTATTAAAATTTTAACTTATTAAGTTAATTAGTAGATACTAAATAAATTTTAATTAATCATTAATTTTAACTAAATAATTGAACTCATGAATCATTAATTATTTAAAAATTTTATATTAATATAAAATATGAAATAATTAGAATTTATTGACTATTAACCATAAATATTTTCTATTTTTAAATATTAAAATAATAATAATAATGAATTTATGAATTTGTTAATTAAATATTCAATCAGTTTTAATTATTCATTAATAGTAACTAGAAAATTGAATTTTTGAAGTATTTATTATTTATTATTCATTGGCTGACTAAATATTTACTAATTAATAGTCATTAGCTATTAACCATAATTCTTGATTAACTAACTAAATCAGATTATCGAGATATTTCAGAATTAATTAAGTATTGAATGATCAGATAATTACTTATCTGATTAAGTAGTCAAAAAGTTTAATTTATCTGATTGATTATTCAGAAGAATCATTTATTTCATAATAACTTTTTAAAAATATTAATTAATAATGAATAAACTATTGGAAAATCATTCATTGATAAATATTATTTATTAACTTATTGACTTGCAAATATATTAAATGGCTTTGAATTAATTAAATACTTTTTCATATTTCTTGATTAATAAATTAATTAATATGAATAATCCATGAATTATAATGAATAATTATTGTATCAATTTATGATCTAATATTTAATGAATCAACTAATGTTTTTGAAGTAACTTATAAATAATATGATTATTTAATCATGTGGTATTAAATAGAATATAATTAAATGGTTAAATAAAATTATTTATTTTCATAGTTTATACTAACTATTCAATTATTCAATAATAATAATTTATCAAGAATTAATGCCTATTTAATACATATATCTTATTAATACGACCTCACTATTATAAGTTAATGATACCTTAATAAAAGATGGTATATTTTTAAATGAACCATACAAAATCAAATTGAAATTTTTTCATGCCAATATACCTATAATATGGGCAAATATATGTTTAATATACCTTGAATAAAAGGTAATTAATATACTTTTCATGTAGTTCACAAAACCCATATGTACATTAAATGTGTAAGCACATAATAATAACTAGCCAAGTTAAAACTAATTTTGCAATTAACTGAACATAGGAGCCCATTCGTGAATGAAAAATCCAAGAAGTTAATCAATGTGGAAGGATGTGCGATTTCGTAGTTGCACCATAATCACAAAAATACTTTTAAATTTTAAAAGATGGTGACTAGTTGTAAAAATAATAAAACAAATTGAATGGTTACATATTACAAGTTTTCTAGTAGTGAATGATTTTTTTTTAAAGTTTTTGATTTCATGGTTAAAATGTTTTTTCTCCTTTCAAATAAAAGACACCTCTTAGGTTTGGGCATATTATCACCTTCAACATGTTCTCCTTGAGTTTTTTATTATTAAGCTTTTCATGTGGCTTGCCTATACCATCATTAGTAGCAAAGTACCCTATACCTTACACTAGTTGGTTCCATCCCACCTTCCTTTAATGGGCATGGATAACCCTACAAATAAAAAGAAAGGATTCAAACAAAGTAGACCAAAAAAGGGGAGGAGGATATTGATGATATTTGCAAGAGTGGAGAAATCCAAGTGGAGGAATATTTCTAACCTTGACTCATTTAACAATTGTCTTGGGGTTTTGGATTTATTAATGATTGATTTTGTGTATAACAAAGAGCACATTTATGCATCATTTTTACTTATGCAACTTTTATTAGTATGCCCTAGATCCAAAAAGATTGATGATTTTTTATATAAGCATAGTTAGTATTGCATTGTACTACGATATATGATTTTATCCAACACATTTTTAAAGGAGGCAAAGGTGGCTAGGTGTGTCCAACCCATAGTTGACAAATGGCAACCTTTCAAATTTGAAAACATTTTGTTAAAGCTAGGTGTCAATGTTTTTGGTATTAAAAATTGTTACTTTATGAATTTTTTGGTAAATAGTTGTTGGTTACAAGACTCTTATCATTATTCAATTTGCAAGCTATTACATTGAAGTAAAAGTAAAATTCTTGGTAATCAAATGCAAAAGAAAGCAATGAAGCCACCATTAATGTTCATTAATAAAAATTCCATTGACTACAAGTACAATCTCTTGGGGGATTTGAAGCCTAGGGTGAAAAGCACACTATAGGGAAAGGGGGGGGGGTAAGCCAAAAATAAAATAAAATTTTGGGGTATATTTTTGTATATTTGGGGGGGGAATTCTTCTTTGATTCATTTAATGTTTTGATAAATATATATAATGAATTTTGATACGAAGTCCTTCAACATAATTCTTGTCATCCTTCAAATGAAAATAATTTTTCAACAAATCTTTTTTTCAACACATTTATGTTCATTTGAATGAAAAACTTGTGGGTGTAGTCATAATCAAATGAGCCAAAAAGGGTGTTGGATGATGAAGAAAAACACTCAAAATTGAATGAATATTTATGTATTACCATTAAAAACCATGGCAATCATGACAAGTTGTTGTTTTTTCATTAACTATAATCATACTAAAAGCAAAACCAATAGTGGCAAAAGGCTTACCTATGGCTATCGTAGTAAAGTATTGTGAACCCAAACTTAATCAACAAAATGGAAGCATTGTTAAAAGAGTCCCAAGGGATTGGAGCAAAGGAATTCATTGTGTGAACAAAGTTCCAAGACCTAACCCTCCACATTGCACATACTGCCATTAAATTGGACATCAAATCAATGAGTGTCCATTTATTGAAAATAATGTGAAACAAGGATTTACTGAACATTTTTAGAATTTAAATTGAAAACCTACAAAAACAAATCACCATGGACATGTTGAGCTAGATGATCTATACCATGAGAGGGTCAAAATTCTAGATAGATTCAAAAAACAGATTTGGAAAGATAATGACACACCCCCAAACTCCTTAAAAGACTCAAATGTAAATTCCAAAGTGAAAACAACGAAAGAATAAAAAGTTGAGGTACATTCCCTCGTTCATATCACTTTTGAGGGGGTAAGAGGGGCGTGCTAAAACTCTGTGATGGGGATTAAGACAAGTGACAAGCAGTTCAATTATTCATATTGATCTACACAAACTAAACAACAAGTTGGTTAGTGCATAATTGAAGCATTTTTAATGCACGAACGAACCACGAACACACATGATTCACAACATTTTGAACCCTAACCTTTCTTTCGAACATGACTTGTGTTATAAGTACTCAAATGGATAATGCGACCCCATTTTAAACATCTAAGTGTTAAAAGTTTTTCAATGCTATAAAAAAAAATTAATTTAATGAGTTTTGACCCTTCAAAAGGTTTTTTAAAGATTCGGAAATCCATTGGGATTCCAACTCTCAAAATGGGAATCCCTTTGGGAATTTGTGGGTTCATTCCTTCACACTTTCCCACACTTCCAAAAGTGCGAATGTGACTCCCAAGTTGCATTCCCAACCCACACCTTTCCATGCCATTGCCTTGGTTACGAACCCAAGGTTAGGGTCATGATAAATAACAAAATGGAAATGTAAACTTAGACTATGGCAAATATAGTACCAATTTTTGTAGTTCCTATGCCAAATTTGTTATACCACAACAATGTTGAAGTTACTTATCCAAGAACTTTCAATTTTAGAATGGAACCAATAAGATCTGTACCATTATATTATATGGCAATGCTTTAGTCTATGGTTATAATTACTAAACTCCATTTGTAACAACACTAACCCGTACTATTGTTGGTATGAGGTCCAGACCTTAGATTTTAAGGGAAACAAAACTTATCAATGTGCATACAGAGATGCCTAAAAAGGTGGACAAAATTTTTGCTAAACAACCATTAGATCCAAGAGGATGAAGGTTAAACCCACCAAAACCATTAGGACCTCCAAAACCTTAAGGATATTTTGGATTGTTAATGATGAATACAAGCAAACCACCATTACCATCAAACAAACCTTATCGTAGGCCACTTAATTATCATAAGTATGTGAAGGATTATGACCCAGATGCTCATGTCAAAGTTTTTAAGGCAACCATTAAATCAAATGGTGAAACAGAAGATGCAGAGATTATTAATTTGTTTAGTTTTGCCTTCAAAGATACTATGTTTGATTAGTGTAATAATTACATGAGAGATTATCCATATTATACTTTTGCAAAATTAAAATTAATTTTTTGTAAAAAATTCAAAATAGTTCAAAATGATGAACAAGTCTATCTATAGTTTAAAAAATGAAATAGGAAAAAAATGAAAAAGTGGAAATTTATTATGAGAGATTATTGAAGTTAGCCAATAATCTTCAACATAAAACAACAAATAGTTTCTTAATTACTATTTTCAAATCTGGATTACAACCACATTTGCATGTAATAATAACAGGCATGAAGAGAGAAACTATGCAACATAAGGAAGCAACTTTGGTTTATGAAGAAGGATTTTATGAAGTAGAGGCTATAAACAATCTATTGGTACCACATAATATTAAGATAATATTATGTGGTACCAATAAATTAATTCAAAAATCGCAGAAAATTATAGGAAAAATAGGACTATATTGTACAAACTATCACAAGACAAATCATAATGTTGAAAACTATAGATTCAAAAGAAAGGAAGACTTTGTTCCTGTAGTTTCTGACGTTACCACTCACCAAATCAAAATACAAAGACTTGTGAGGTATTCATGTCATATCTGTGGTGACACTGGACATATGTTTAATTACAAGTATTGGTTCAACTCCTTTGGACATTTTAATGCCCTGAGTTGTGGTTTCTTATTCAACCACATAATGAATTATAGGTTCAAAATTTCGAGCTCTTTCTCAAGCTTTTCATCTTCATGTTCTTTTCAATAATAAGGAGGTGAAATTGATCTGTACCTTGGTACTACTTCCTTTCTTTTTGACCTGTTGAATTTATGTTCTTTTTCATATATCAGAACATTAAAATATGTTATTGCATTAGACTTGGTGATTCTAGCGCAACTTTTTGTTGAGGTTTAGATTCCTGATTCCTTCATTTAAACCCAACTTGTGAGTTCACATTTTTAATTTGATGTTTTTATTTCTTGGAGTTTCGTTGTAGACTATTGGTGTGCTTTTGCGTTTCACTAATTTGCATGTCACGAAAAATATTGATGTTGCTTGAGGCATTATGTGACTTGCAGGTCTTTTTTTTATCCATAGATTTTTTTTTCAGATTGAAAAACTCTTTTAGGTGTTATAGATAGCTGATTTATTTGATTTGCATTCAAATTGTTATTGATGGTAGTGCCATTTTCCATTGTTCATGTACTACAACATGATCTAATTGTTTATTTAAACTTCTAATTACAATTATATTTTCCATCTTTTCAAAATTCAAATCTAAACAAACTTTTACATTCTAACAAAATCCTCACAATTAACAACTCTGCTTCTTGGACAAAAACTTATGATCAAGATTTGAAAAAAATTGCAAAAAATGAAATTAAATTTCATTATCAAATTTTAGAAACAAAAATTCCAATAACAAGATATAAATAACATTTTGAATTTCAATTTGAATTTTGGCCTTAGGATGGTTGCCAAATGGTAAATATAAATTTTTTAATCCTATATTCTGATCTAAATCTAGATTAAAACATATTATGAAATTAATTAAATAAAATCTATTCATTCATATCTACTCATATTTAGATTCAAAACTTTAATCCAATCATGAAAGTATGAAAAAAAACATCAAAACAACAAATTTGGCTATGGAATTGAAGCTTTTCCGGAAAAACAAAATACTCTTGTTTCATATTCCCACAAAATTCCATGGTCTACAATAATCTTACAATCCTTTTTTCTTCCAAAAATGATCATCTTAAAATAGTCCTATGATCAATTCAAATTCAAATGGTGATAAAAGCTATGTAAACTAGTTAGTTACTCCTAAAACAATAACTAGGTAAACAAATATATAGTAATTAACTATTACAATGAATAATTACCCCCTTAATAGAAGCCTTCAACCCTTGACAACAAAAAGGTTTTGGACATGGTGAATTTGTTTCGAACAAAAATTCTACAGTGTAATTTGAAATTGGAACTCATGTCCAAAGGTTTTTTTGGTGATGGATTTTTGCCATTTGGTGACAAAAAAAAAAGGGTGTTGCAATTTGTCCAAAGGCTATTTTGAAAAAAAAGGCCATAAGTCACCATATTCAAGGAAAAAAAAGAATTAAACTCACCATATTTAGACCATAAGTTCTTATATGTCACTAATATATAGTGGGGTTTGAAAACATTTCTACTTTCCTCTCTAACCTCTTTAGGCTAGATCCTATTTTGGATGATTATTAGTACGCATCCACTTCAAAAAATTGGAAAAAAACCTTGCTCATGTTAGTTTCAAATTGAAATACATAAAATGCAAAAGAAAGTGAAAATTTCTTTACATTCAATTACTAAAATGCATCAATGAAATATTAAAATTTTAAAAAGAATTATTTAAAGAGTTTTAAATCTCATGACAATGCTCTTTATTCATAAATGTTGTCGTTTATGAGATCTTAGAATAGCCATATTTTCAAAAACATTTGTTGACAATATGTATAATTAACCTTTGATGCATTCCACAAAAGATAATATATTGTTCATCATGCCAGTTCAATGCCCCATATGAAAACTTGTTTACTACCTTCACATACAAAGGACGAGAGTGTGATAAGATGTTGGTACCAATGTTTTGTTTTTCTGTGAAATTTCAACACTCCATGACAAAAAATGAAAGCTAGTGCAAATCAGATTCTTTTTGAACTTGGGTTGAAAAAGATTGAACCCAGATTCTTGTACAATTTTGAGAAGTGTTTTAACCACGATCTCAAAAGAAATGAAATCATGAAAAATCTCTAGATAAAATATTTCAAAAAAACAAAATCATGAAATGATTTGTAAATAATATTTCTTCACGTGAACTTTGATAATCTTTATTTTGGCTATACAAAACATTTGATAGCTACGATTTATGTTGTAATAACATTGTGATTCTCAAAGTCACATAATGTTGAACTCTATGATCTTGTTTTTGTCATAAATGGTTTTGCAATGTTGTACCGAATTCATACCAATTAGAGGATAAATAATAAAATATATAATTCTATAAAAATGTTTGAAATTTTGACTAGGGCCGAATTTGACACAAACATATTGTAGATGGGATCATTTCTAGGTAGGACTTTTATCATTATATATAATCCTCTACTTTCCAAAGACAAAACATTTTAAATATTCATGTGTAACAAAGGGTGCACAAACTTCATAAGAAGAAGATATACTACTTAATCAATTGTCCTTACAACAACTACATAGCTAAAATATTCTCATGAAATCATTACCCAAGGTCAAGTTGGAAAGCTCAAGGTGAAAAGCTATCATCACCTTTAGCACATTTTCACACTCAACTCTCCATAATTGCAATGTACAAGGAGTAAATTACATGTAGCAGCTCAATCCACACACACTAAGAATGGTCGAGGGAGGGACGGGTATTTGTTTACCCATTGCATCTTTTGCCAAGATGACAAGACATCTTTTGAAGTAGGGGTAGACAATGAGCTTCCCAAGCTAGAGTTAACATTTGTTGATGATAGTTCTAAAAAAACTGTCCAAAGTTTTATACAAAGAAGAGCAAAGTGATGATAGACTTTTGAGAGCACTTGAAAATGTGGGCATTTTTTCCAGAAAAAAATAAAAAATAAAAATCTCTCTCATCTTTTAGCAATTTAGAAGGAAAAAACCCAGACATCTAGGACAAAATATTCCAAAAAAAATAAATAAATTGTTGCAGTGAAGAAAATATAAAAATCTTCAAAAGAAATTATCCCACATTTGATATGAGAAAAGAGCACATTTGCCAAAAGATGCTCTTTCTTAGGCCAAGGCACCTCAACATCACCAAAATCAATAGCAAAATATATTACAGTATCTGATACTGATAATTGGCACTTATTGCTAAAATAATTATTAATTAAAAAAAAACTCAGGTTCAACAGCTGTTTTCTTAATTTCTGCATCTTTTGACTGTTTAAGAATTATAATAAAATGCATTACATAATTAAAAAATACATCACCATCCAGACTCCAGAAACCTCCTTTCATTTTGTGTGAAATTTTGCACTGTTGCAAAATTTGGGAAATTTTCTATCAAAAATTCAATGATTTTTTGAAAAGATTGCCCAAGATTAAAAAAAATTCCAATTAAAAAAAAAAGAAAAAACCAACCAGATTCCTATATATTGTTCAAATAAGGTGCTTAATTTTTTCCCTTTCATATTTTGTTAATACCCAAATTTGGCTAAATTGGCTTATGGAAGATCATCACCTTGGCTATATCACAAACTTGGAAAAAATTACACTGAGCAGAAGTCCTGGTAACCTTAGAAGTTGTGGCCCCCTTTGCTAAGAAGTTTTGGGGCTCAATTCTCAGGACTGTGTAGATTCTGGGTTCTATTCTCAGGATCTTGGCTTGGGGTTTAGGGTTCAGGAATTCAACTTGAGACTGCGTAGATTCTGGGTTCAATTCTCAGGATCTGGGCTTGGGGTTTAGGGTTCAGGAATTCAGCTTGAGACTGTGTAGATTAGTGGTTCAATTCTCAGGATCTCAGCTTGGGGACAGTGTAGATTCTGGTTCAATTCTCAATTTTTCCCCTTTAGATTTCAGTTCTATACTCAGGATTTTGGCTTTGGACAGAGGAGATTGGGTTCAAATCTCGGGATTTTGGCTCGGGACAGTGTAGATTAGGGTTCAAATCTCAGGATTTTGGATTGGGACTGTGTAGATTTGGGGTCAAATCTGAGGCTTTTGGCTTGGGACAGTGTTCAGTTCTCAGGAGTTTGGCTTGGGACAAATCCACCAGTGACAAGAATTTTGAGGCGTGACAACCTGATGCTTGTAATTCAGAGACACACAAAAAAGAATTGAGACCTTGCTGAAATGTTTGTGCACAAACATTCATTCTTCCCAAAAGTTTCCAGTCATAAGATTTGTTCAAAACGAAGTCCCCTGGTTCAATTCTCTTGGATTGATTTCAGAGCTGTGATGGAGAAGGTGTAAGTAAAAACTGTCCTTTAACATTTCAGAGCTGTGCTGATCAAGGTATAAGTAACAAGTTGAGAATTTCAGAGTTCTGTGATGTTGAAGAAGATGTAAGTAAAGCAGTTCTTCTGATGAAGAAAAACTCAAAATAAATTGCACCTGCAAACACTCATGAAGAAGCAATGGTGCACATTAGAATTAGTCCAGTTCACGCTTACCTTTGTAAGTTGTGAACTTGTATATTGTATTTTACAAAGCACTAGGAGTTCACATAAGCTTGCTCCAACTTCCCACAAGTCTTGTTTGGTACAGTACTGGGGAGTGAGCTAAGGCTAAGCTAAGCTGCTCTAGCCTCTAGGAAGAGCTGATCACAGCTCTAGATTCTATATATTTTGTGTATTGATGAAGCTTTTGAACACTGTTTTTAAACTAAGGTGTAATCAGCACTGGTTCCTCGAATATGTTTGGTGATCTTGGGTTGCTGCTGCTGCAGCTGCACCATTGTTGGCAAATTACTTGTAGCTAAATTGTTGTAATCGCTACTCATGCCTCGAACATGTTTGGTGATTTTGGGTTGCACCATCGCCATGGTTGGAAGCTTGAGTTGTGCATGTATGTGTGGTATTCGCTCCAACAGCAAGTAAATGAAAGAGATCATTGCTACTTGAACTGAGAATGCAATTGTTATCCCCTGCTAGTAGGTAGCATCACACAACAGCAAGCAAAGCTGCTGGTCAGTCACTCTTCAAATGCATGATTTGCTCAAGCTTCATCTTCTAATTCTTTGTCTCAATTTGCGCAACTAGATTGATTAGCAGCTGATGATCCATGACCCTACGCCCTTGAAAACACTTCATTATTGTTGATCAGCTCATATTGTGCGGAGCTATTGATACTTACCTTTAATGTGCCGACTTCAGGCCAGTCTTCAATGTACAAGGCAAAGCCCAGAAAGATGTTATACCATCCAAGAAGAACAGCAGATGTGCCAAACACCCAATGTATCACATACCACACAGCTCTCAAACTGTGACCCCTGCACATGTGTGTGAACCAAGGCGGTTCAGAACTAGTTAGAGCAATAAGTGCTGCAGGCCTAATGCATCCATCTGGTTGTTACAATACTAGGGGTTGTACTCACATTGCATCATAGCCTACCATATAGACATCATCAGGTGGAGGGTTTTTTTTTCCTCTTGCAAAAATCTGCAGCTGGGGTTTTGCTTTTTGGTTTCAGATTCCAAAGATGTGCGTGAGTCAGGTAATTGTTTTAGAGATTAGCTAGTGAAGGCGAGATTAAAGAGGAGCATGAGACGCAGTGGAAGCTCCATAAAGTACTTATGAGGTCGAATCAGGCCGAGTAGAGGTTGAGCCCAGATGAGACATCCGACTGCAAGTCCTAGCTTGGCGTGCAGGCTATCATACAGGGCATCGAACTTGCTCAAACCTATAGCAATTCCTGTCGTTGCCGCTGCCACTCCCAGCATCTGCACAGTTCACAATGCAACAGATCCACATTCGTGATCTATACACTGTACTGCAGCAAATGCTCTTGATCTGATCAAATGCTTACTAAAACAGTGTTGAAGTACAGGGATTGCAATGCAGTTGGTTTTGCAGCTGGATAAGTCTAAATCACATGTATAATTTCGAGTTCTGGTTTGAATACTAAACATCTAGAGCATGAAAGATCGACCCTAGTGCAGGGAAATATGCGATTCCCGCAACAGAGAATATACTAAGGTCTTCATTTCCTGTACGTTGCAAAAAGAGGAATCTCCTAGCTAGTTCTTCGGCGGCTTGATGGAGATCAGGATTCAGGCAGCTGATTTATACCCACCTCAAGGATCCGATGGGCATGGAACCATTGCAATGGAAAGGAAAGCTGGCCGTATTTGGAGATGAGAACACCGCCAGGGAAAAACAAACCGAAAGCCATCCAAAGGAGCCATCCGTGGGCCGTGTACCAGCCGATGACAGGAGAAGCACTATCTGCACTGGTACTTGGTTCGGGTGACAAGGCAGCAGCTATGTCGATTCGAGTACCAAACGCGACTGTAACTCCTGATCCATCTGCTGCTGCTGCTACTGTCGAAGTAACCATACACAATGCGATGATCACTAGAGCGACAACAGCAGTAATCCTTCCCATCCTCCACTCAGCTACTCGTCCCCTGGAAGTCCTTGAACATGCCATCGCAAGTCTTACACTGTAGAATCACCACCACCACCACCACCACCACTACTTGCTGCAAGTGTACTAAGAATCTTCCAATAGCTAAGAAAATAATTTCTCTCTGCAGTTTTCGATCAGGCGCTCTTCACGACAACCTAAGAAACTCTAGATCAACTGGCTGTTAATACTTATGACATACACATAAATAAATAAGCAAAAAACCAAAAAAAAAATCTCCCGGGCCGATACTTGTCCTCTCGTATATGCGCCGGCCTGATCTTGGGCATAACACCGTCGACTTGTTTGCAGCGTATCTAGCTAGCTAGGTTTGTCAACGCCGGAAGCTGGGCGCCGGATTTACAGCAATCAATACACACAGCTGATTGCACGATTTCAAGCTGGAGGTCGCATTTGCTCTGACTAATAATGTGCACAGGAGGTCGGAGGATGAGGCAATAAGTAGAGTTAGTAGCTGAGGAATTGTGAGCCGCTGCTGCCCAGTGCCGGTGTTATTGGAAGATGGAAGAAGCTGAAGAAAGAAGAAGACGAGCAATCCGAGCGCTGCTACTAAATTCATTCATGTGCGTTTTATAAATTCCGTCAGCGTCAATCATGGCCTACATTTGCGTCAAGTGGCCTGCACGCTCCATCAACATTCCCCCATCATCTCAGCCTCTTTCTTTTGCCATTCCTGCGGCGCTGCGGGCGCACATGGAAGGAATCGTTTGTTCCCCCTCCACTGCTTCCATCCTTTTTCCTTCCACTAAACTTCCATCCAGTTAGCCTTCTTCTTACAGTGTTTCTTTCAGGGGGTTTCTGTTTGTAGCTGAATTAATTGGCGATCATTAAATTGGAAATTGTAGAAAATTTAGTGGCGTGATGATCATCCCCTGCGAAGATTTAGCCAAATCTGACTGGCTATTCACTAGAAAATAATAAAAGTACAAATCTTTTAATCATCCTTCTATATGTTTAGTTACATAATGAAAAACCACATACATGAATCTGGCGAAATTAACTTATTTTGTTTTCCTGTAATGTAACCTATTTAATACTGTAATACCTTGGCAGCTTTCGCACTAATGTGTTGAATAATTAATATAATTTAAAGTTTCTGATTCGGCACTTGAGTTTTTGATCTTGAAAATTTTGGCATACAAGGAATAAATACAATGTAATCAATAAATATTTCACAAAATTCTTGTTGTTTTTTTTGCTTATTAAGTCTATGTTATTTGGGTTCAAGTTTGGCTGCCCAAATATTTGATTTGAATTACATTTTGATTGAATTTTCAAAATTTTCAACATAAAATACTTTTTTTTTGAAAATTTTGACAAAATGAATGGTGTAGGACTTATTCCTATCTTCTATTTATTGGTAGAGCCCCGGTCCACTATGCTGGGTAAGAGTAGGGTAACACCCCCGTGGTGGGTTGTTCCATAAATAAGTGCCCACTTGATGTGGAGCCGAGGGGTGCTTATTTTGGGAACATCCCAGTTTAATGGCATCACCCAATGTAAAGCACTAGCAGAAAATTTCTTAAATTTTTTTTCCCACTGGGTACCATGGTAGAACAAAGTGAAATGGCCACCAAAGCATGTATTTCACTTTTCATAACAGCCTACCCTTTGCCAAGGAGAAATTCCACTGGGGAATCTGCCCTCTAGATACACTTGGAATTTTCTAAGGTACCAGGCAGAGTTTTCTTTTCTGGCAATCTATGGCCAGATTTTGATCTTGGCCAGGGAGGTGCAACCAGGCTAAGAGGAGGATTCTACTTTGTTTCGCCATGATTGTTGTTCCATGAATTGGATGATTTGCTAGTTTACATTGACATTGGGCATCCATATTGGCAGGGTTTAGGTCATTACAACAAACATTTATGTGATATTGTCATTCGTTCACTCCCAAAACCTTAACCACCTTTGTTGTTCATTGCACCCAAGCTTGTACTTAGGTGCCGTTTTGCTTTTTGGTTTGAAGCTCAAACGTTATTTATGTGAACTTGAAGTGCAAGTTTTTTGCTTGCAAGTTGTTAAAATATGTGAGTTTGGTTTGCCAAAATCAGATTCAATAATAGTCAGGATTGTCAAGATCGACTTAACAATGTTTAGTTATTACTAGGAATACAAGTGCTCGTTTATCTTTTTATAAACCTTGAAAGCTGAAATGACTATTTCAGACTCAAGAACCTCGCTCCCCACTTCATTACTTCACTTACTTCAACTTGGTTTTGTAATGTGTACATTGTCTATTGTAATATGATTGTTTTGTGAAGTTTATAGTGTACATTATTTTTGTACAATCTTTGTGTGGTTATGGATATGTGCAAAATCAATGGAATGGTTGTTTCAGCTTTGAAGACTCACAAGAAGGAGGTTTCTATGGTTGAAAGGTGCAACTTGTGGCTTGTGAAGGGGAATCAAATTTGGCATTTAGGTAGTAGATGATGATCAATGCTAGCATTCACAAAGTTCAAGGTGTGTTCAAAGTTCCAATTTCTTAAATCTTGGAAAATTAGGTCCCTCTTTTGCATTTATTTATTTTTTTGTTGCAAAAGTTGGATCATGATTCACAAATCATGGTCTTTGTTGAATTGCCTTGCATTGAATCCATTCCCATTTAGTTTCGGCCAAGTTCGAATCTAATTACAATTTACAAGGTACGTTATTTCTTTTGAATTTGGATTCAATCACTTATAGGCTAAGAGATTTGATTCTTGAGTCATGAGTTTAATGAGTTGAAATTTGAAAAAACTTGAATGTGTTTTGACTACTAAGTTTAATGATATGTGAAAATTTCATATGTGTTTATGGATTAAATGTTTGGGAGTTTATTGTCTAAGAGTTTTGTGTGCATTTTGCTGATAGATCATTCAAGAATGTTTGAAAGCTTTCGCTTTTGCTAGAACATGTCGTCTACAATTTTATTATACTTTAATTACTCAAAAAACTTTGAACTCATAATGCCCCTTTGTCTTGTGTCTGATTCCACAATTTTCCCAAGATCATAAAATTCGTTTTGGTGGGTTGAAATTGCTTCTAAATGGAGCATGGTGGCTTGATTCTATAATTAGTCCAACTAAAAACATGGATGTAGCAAAGATGGAAAATCCTCTAGCAAATTTGGATGCACCAAATATGCAAAATTTTGCTGTGCTAGAAATCTTGCTTAAATTGCATCATGAATTCTCATTTGAGTCAATAGATTCTAAACAGATTATGGAATTGTTTAATTCACAATTTGACCCACAAATTAAACCCACCTATGAAGAAACGAAAATCAAGTTCTAATGATCAAAGGAAGAAATAGAAAACATCTTATGATAACACTTAAAAACCTAGATAAAGTGGGTAATTAAGTTACCATGGGCAAAAGGTGTAATGGGTGAATGCAAGTTACGGTGGCTCACTTTTGCAACATTTTGTATTGTTTTAAGTTCCTAGATACCTTTGGTTCAAATGCATCTAAATACTTATATATCTTTCAATACACTAATTGGGACTTGATTGTAGACTAATAACTTAATTTTGAAGAAGCCTATGTAGTTAATAACTACATAAGCTTCTTCACTTTTGAAAGGAGATTGTATGGACTAGTTAATTGGCTAGGACATTAGAAAGTGGATAGAATTGTTTGGACTTCCACTTTAAATTCTTATTAATGATTTAGAATGTGTTATAAGATGAAATTATAAACTCATATCAAGAGCCTTAACCTTGACTAATGTAGCCAAGAGATAAATAGGGACTTTTGAATCATCAAAATTAGACCATATTTTAAAAAATTCTTATGAGATGCAATATTTGTTGTTTTCCAAAATTTTCCTTCTCAAAAGGGTTTTTGTTCCCTACTTTTATTTGGGGCATTATTAATAAGGAGTATATTAATTTACTTGGAGATATCCCAAAAACCAAAGTTGGAAAAGATGACATCATCACATACAAAACGTAGGTCATTTGAAGCTTAGGTTCAGGGGGAAAATGTAGCTTGTTTGAACCCCATGTTTGGAAGGGAAGGCAATTTCCTAGGGTAACAAGTCTATTACCATTGTTCATTTTTTTGTTAGTCTAGTTTATTTGTGAAGGTCACGAATGTGTTG
>Ga0209611_10005412_pt1 | contig 21407 bp, 17 predicted proteins | sample S1TSphgellanicum_3_FD_187693 | JGI IMG/M metagenome (GOLD analysis project Ga0209611, IMG submission 187693) | Host-associated microbial communities from peat moss isolated from Minnesota, USA - S1T2_Fc - Sphagnum magellanicum MG (SPAdes) (version 2) | ecosystem: Host-associated > Plants > Peat...
TCCTTAGTGGCCACCATGTCCATATTTTTTCCTTTCATGGCATTGAGTTTAAATGTATTATGAATGTATTTATTTTTAGGTTCTTTTGTGTTTGATGTAACATGTTTTTAAAGCAATGTTTTGATCTCAAAAATTATATGTGTATATCTTTAGATAGTCGTGGTTGATGTTCCTTTTTGTTTTCCTTTAACCTTCATCCTTGGTGACCACTAGTTGTCCATTTTTTTCTTTCATTGCATAAAGTCTAAAAATCATTATGGAATTTGCTTATATAAAAAAAATGTTTGTGTATATTCTTGGATACTTGCTATTAATAAAAATTTAAAAAAAAACTTTAACCCTAATCCTCGGTGGCCATTAGGCATTTTTTTTCCGTGCCATTGAGCCACTTGGCATTATTAATGATTTTGTTATAGTATGAATAACAACTTTGCCATTAATGAAATGGTTCATGTTGTGTTTAGTTTATTGTAATTTAGTAAATATAATTTTTACTTATCATGAATAAGAGCATTGACTTCCAACTTTGATAATGAATAACCTATGATTTTCACTTGGTGGGCACCAAGCAAAAAAATCTTTTGAAGTAAAAATTTGTTTATATGGGTGTTATATTGATGAATGATTGTTGTTTTTATTTGAATATAAGGTTACATTTGTTAAATCTAATGACCACTAAGCGAAGTTCATACCATCCATCAAGTTGGGTAAAGTTTTAAATCAATTAAATATGTGTTATAGGCCCTTATGTCAATGGTCCTTCTCCTCCACCATTAGGCCATAAGCCCATTTTGTCAAATAGGTCTTCTCCTCCACCTAGTGGCTCATTTGAATTTTGTGAGGTATGTGGTTGGTGAGGATGCAAGCAGGCTTAACCAAATTTGGTTACAAGTTAGAGAAGGAGGTTGTGGTTACCCTAATGTTCAAATATGGCAACTTCACACAACTTTTTGCCTCCAAATCTAGCAAATTTTCCAAAAAGGCCTCTCGCAATACCTTTTTTTTCTCCATTGCCAAATGGTGAAAACTTGCCAAAAAAGAACCCTGGCAAGAAGTCAATAAAAAGGGGTAAAAGTGGCCAGATTTCTATATTTGAATTCTAGTGAGTAGGCATAAATATAGAAGGTTGATTAAAATGATCGCCATTTTTTCTACATCTTCATATGGATGATCACTTTTAAGCTATATAAGAAAATTCCAAAAAAACCACTTTGGTAAGTAATGACCTTTTCGACAGGCATTTTGTTTTGTGAAGCGCCCTTCAGTGATTTTTTTAATATGTTGCATCATTGGCTAGCATCCCCACAGAGATTTAGTATTAAATGGTAAGTTTTCAGAACCTGTCTACATAATAAAAAAAGTAGTTTAAAAATGTTACCAAACTAAAATCAGATTCAAATGTGGACAAAAAAAATTCATAATTTTTTCCCCTGAAATTTGGTGATTTTTCAGAAAAAGCGGGAATATTGTGACAGAATATTCCCTTAATATTTGTATTTTATGCATTGTGGCAAACCTTCGTACCCAAAAAAAAAAACACCGACGCCCTTGTGCAAGGCAGGCTCATACGATAGGATGTTTTTCTTTCATGATTTCCTGCCATATCGGTGGGAGGTTCTACTGTACCGGCGTGCCCTGATGATTATGCTGGCCAATGCCCCCCTACAGACCTCCGCCCATGCCCTGGGTTCACAAGGTGTTATGCCCTGCTCTAAGGGCACATAACATTCATGTCATATGCTGTTAGACTTTTTACTCTATGCTACATACACTACACTTCAGTTTCTCTTCCAATGCATCACTTCCATTGTCTCTCTACTTTTTACAAGATAAAACAACTACTTTCTTGTGATTCTAATTCCAAATTAAAAGTAGGCGAGGGGTGAGGCTTTCTCTCATATCGATTCCATACGTTGGAACCACTTGAAGTGATGCAAAAGATCAAGTTGACTGGTCAAAGCATATTTCCACTCACTTCCAAAGTTTTGTTTTATACCCTACCATCTTTGAGGTGGTCAACCGCCTACATATGACTTTCAACTTCCAATGGTCCTTGAAAGGTGTTCACTTCATCCATGATGTAGAATCAGTGGTTCACCATAACAATGATCATACTTTTGATTCTATAGGTTGGTAGAAGAGGAACTTCCATCCACCGCCAATGATAAGGGGGTCCATAGAATCCATAAAACTTGACTGCAAGTTCATAATTCATGAAGTATGTTGTAGTAGCATGGAAATATACTCTCATGGACCCCTTGTCATTGTCCACTGTGATTAATATGCCCTCAAGTAAATGATATGACCATCTTGGATGAGCCTCCAAATGCCATACTCTATCATGATACTAGCTTTCATAGTGGTCCCACTTGTCCTGACTTTTTGGGACACACTTGAAATGTGAATTGTAGGATGTGGTAAAAGAACCTAAATCTTAAACATGTGTGGATATAACCAAACTTGTTTAGACCCCAATAAGAAAAAGAGAAAGTCTTAGACTTGGAGAGCTATTACCTTGTTACCTTGATTGTGTTGGATATGCATGATCATTATCATTTTAAATAATTTATGTTCCACCTCAAGTAAAACATGAATCTTTTCCTTTAATTCCATCAATCAACCTTGACTTAAAATTAAGCAAATCACACTCTAGATAAATATGTGGACAAGGCATGTAACTTGCATCCCACAAGCATGAATAATGTTCTATGATTATCAAATGATGGATAGGACTCTTACACATTTGTGATGGTAATTTGTGTGTAAGTTTTAAAAGTGAAGCTCCAGAATTGGTATCTACATAATGATTTTCTAAATTGAAATTCATAAGGAATTTAAATTTTGGTTTATGGGTTCACAACTTGTCACATTTACATGAATATAAGTCATTATATGGAGCTCCTAATTAAAGTTTTACCTAGATTAACTCGATTCTGCAAAGCATGAGTTTGCAAAATCATCTTCTTAGCTTCATATTTGGTACACAGATTTGTACCCAGAATAAAAAAGTTATTGTACTTTGCTATAGGGGCCCAATGCAGGTAGTACATCTGCAAAATGACACAACAGGGGTGTTTTAGAGCACAAATGCTTTGCCAAGATAATGACAAACGAACGCTGAAAAACGTTCAATCATCCGTCATAATGAGTTATGGCCCACAGAATGTTTTGATACAATCAGGACGCCACATTCTGGGAGGGCTGCAATAGCTTTAGAATCTCTAAAAGCTGAGAATTCTAGCTATTAACTCTCAATTGTTTGAGGTTTGATCCATAGTCCAGTCAGTGGTGCAAGATATAGTTTGTAAAGCACTTAGACAAATTTTCAAGTGTATTTGTAGGGCACTTTATGAACATCAATAATGCCACCTTAAAAGGCAGGATGTGCTTATGCCTACTATAGGCCTCAAGCAATGCTCTTTTTTCTTTTTTTTCAATTTTGCGATGTTGCTCAAGTGGTGAACATCCACAAGAATATATAGCCAAATTTGGTGTCATTCAAAATATGAAAACATAAAAATCTTAAGCATCCTTTCATGTACAATTGTGATGAATATTTTTCAAAGAAATATTTTTTTGGTGCAAAATGGTGAAAATTCGCCACAAAGTTTTGCTAAAAAGTCACTGGCCTCAAGATGTAACTCGGAAGAGGTGTCTTATAGGCATTCAGGTGCATCTAGCTCCTAGCTCCTTGTGATGTACACAGGTTTAGGTCTACAATAATGTTTGTTTGTACCATTATGGTTGTTTGGTCCACAAGTGGGAGACAGTTCCAAAACGTGGGGCCAGACTTGGACACTGAATCCTCCCAGCAACTTGGGCTTGTATATCATGAATCCCCCCACCTGGGGGCCTTACCCTTCTCCTAATACCATTCTAATTGCAATTGGATATGAACTGCTGAGTTAAACATCTGGGATCCTAGGAACTTGCCGCAGTCCCACTACTCCATGCAAAATGTGACCACCACCTTCGAAAAGGCCAAAAAGACTACTATTTGGTCAACAATACCTGCATCAGTCAACTTCTTCCAAATGATCCCACAAGTTCATCCTATGATGTACATGTTTAGCTTTAATCAAATTTTGATGAATGATAACTGTTGCAAAGATTCGCAGGCATCAAGCTAAATAGTATATGACTAGGACTGACGACCTCCATGCAAGTGAATTCAATTACCTTCCACATGAGTGGGCATTTCCCTTCTCAGAATGCCCTGTCACATTATTTTTTCCCGCCATACCCACCAAGTATCATTTGAAAAAATAAAATAAAAACCAGACCAACAATCCAAGGCTTTTACACTTGGTAAAGCCTGCTGCCCAGAACCAGGTCCATCTTGTCTCTGCCTCGCACTGTATTCTTGTAAAGCCCACTGCCTCGGGCTTTTACCCTACACATAATAGCCTGAATCCTAACTATGCCGTGATGCCAAGGTTAATCCCAAGGTTTATGACTGTGAAATTGTTGTAACTGCTTTGTCGTTTGAGAAACCTCAAAATGCCTAAAGCATAGAAAGCCTCAACAGTCCTCACCATTGAAATTTGACGTTAATGATTGTGCATTATCGATAGGTATTGAAAAGAGAAAATAGTACAAAGTACATTCCGAAAGTTGTATGGGCCAATGCCAAATGGCATGCATTTGAAGAGCAGTTGACCCTAAGAATCTAAGGGTGAAGCGAAGCATCTCTCCTGAGTGACAATTGCTTTCTGGGATAATGGGATTACTTTCTCTGACACACACCATTTAAGATCACTGACCTCATCAGTGTTAAAAGTTGTCTAGAATCTGTTTACCAATTCAATAATTCTAAGCTAAGCTTCCTAAGTTGCTTCCCGGTTCTAGGTACAAGCAATCCGCCGCTTTAATCCACTCGGCCCTGTACGTTGCTAGATAAAGCTCTCTCTCTCTCTCTCCAGCATTTCAAGAGACTTCCAACTGCAGCTGATACAAAGGTGTTTTTGGACCCCAATTTCAACACCACTCTCCTTTTCTTATGTAGGGTAAGGCACGCACTGCAGGGGCTTCAAAGGTTTGAGCCCTTGTGAACAACGGCAATAACATGAGTGAAACGTGAGGGCCTCTCGTGTGGATCCTGTGTCCTCCATAATTTTTTTAAAAATTCACGAAGAATTGTGAAGTTATTTTGAAGAAAGAGGTGTTAATAGAGAGTAACCCAATCTGCCAGCCTAACTTTTATGTTACACTTTGTGAACTCATGCTCACATAGCTCCAGGCAGGTTTACACCAGTGTTGGGCTGCTCTTGACTTTTATGCAGTTCCAGTTCCAGTGCTTAAAAATTAATTGGAATAGCCCCTGTTCCGGTTCCACAAAAATGAAACCCCAGGTCCATTTCTGGTTGGTTCTTGAAAAAAATAAATTCAGGTTTCAATTTTGGTTTTGATTTTGGAAATCAGACTGGATAGTGTTCCAGTTTTGAGTAACTCTGTCTGGAATTGACAGTTAACTGCCAGTTAACCTACGGTTAGCCCTCAATTCCAGACTTTTTTTCTCTAAAAAATTCCATTTTTGGTTTTTTATTCCAATTCGAAAACTGAGTTTGGGTTCCATTCCAGTTCCTCATTCCAGTTTAAACCCAATTCCAGGTCTAGAAACCAGACCCGATTCCAGTTCAATTTTTACTAACTGGATTCAAACCAGCAGTTCTAACTGGCCAAAACAGTTAACCTCCCAAGATAGGTTTACACAGAAGCCTCAGGATGCAGCACTGAAACCTGCAAGTTTGTAGCGGCCTTTTCAGGGGTCCTGCAATAAGCACGCTCATAATCCATTCAACTTCCAACGCTTTTTGAACATCCCCAATTGTAGAAAAGTAGACAACTGGATTTCAAGGAAAACCCTGTAAATAAAAAGCCAGGGATGGGGACCCATCCACAAGAGGAGAAAACAAGTCGCCAAAGGAGAAAACAATGAGAACACAACAAATACATAAAAATAAGAAGAATTGTAAACTAAAAGGGTGTCATGTGCCACAAATCGACTATTGACATTGTGCGCTAGCTGCAATGTGTGGAAGAGATGAGGAATGTCTCCCAAGTGCACCATCATGTTAAAAAATTGCAATGGCTTGCACACGTTGAAAAGCTATGGACACACTTTGTTGATAGTAAGAAATAAGCATCGCAAAAACTAAAGAGGATTATTAATGATGGGCTACAATGGCCTAAGCACAAGGAGTCAAAAAGGAGTCAAAACAAGAATGAAAACAACTATAACTCTTCATGGCAAGGGGAATGAAGTCATCCCCTAATATGAGCTCTACATGTAATTGTACCTTTTCTTGAAAGGTGATTGTTGTTGCATGTGTTGTTGCAGATGATGCATATTGTACCATGTCCATGTGAATCAGATTAGCTACGACAACATTCATTAAGGTCCGAAAGTTGTCTCTAGTGATAAGAATATCGACTTGCTACCTAATGGTGAGAAAAATGTGGGTATCTTGTAGTGCTAATTAGAAAGGAAAAATATGAATCTTGACATGCATTAACACATCAAGAAGAATAAGGTGATCATTCTATTGAAACCAATTGACAAGTGCAAGGACAATTAAAGCCCAACATCCCAAGATAACACGGGCAACAAGTTGAATCCTTGAAGGAAGGCCAAGCCCCCTTAAAGAAACAAGTAAAGTGACCCATTGTAATGTCAACAAATCTCAAGCCCAATAACTTCTTAGCATAACCATGGTACATAAATCAAACTCAACATAATAATACAAAATACCTAAAAATCAAAATAGAATACACAATAAATAGTTTGAGCACTAGGTGTAACAAAATGAAAACATCATAATGACTAACTCTAGATCTACAAACATAGGGGCTCTTTTGTTGGCTTTACATGTAAATGATTCTGGAATGGTGTAGTGTTTATTTTTGGATTTTGTTCATAGCAAATGGTTCTGGTTCATTCTTAGAATTGAATTTTACAATAGGTCCACATGTTGGGGGTGTTGCACCAAGGTTGCAATACCCATTTTAGTGAATGATGTGGATTTGAAGTTGTCCTATGTCCCCATTATAACACTTGACATGTCACTTGATTATGTGCTCCATGTGTCGCCCAAGAACGCTAAAAGAGAGAAGGGGAATTGATTGCTATGAGAGAAAGTGATTGCAGTGATTCATAGTGTCAAGAAAACCATGAGTTGGAATTGTTGAGAGATTATTGAGCTTGCAAAAGAGTTACATTGAATTACGGCAGAAAAGGGGGTGAGAGAGCTTTGACACCATGTCACTTTTTCAACTATTCATCAAATTTTGCATTTAGACTTCAACCAGTTCATAATACATGTAATAGTACTTTCAGCCACAATGATGAAGCACGTCTCCACAAGCATTTGTTACATCCAAGGTGGTGGCTAATGTTGGCCAGCTAGTGTTCAAAAAAATAGTACAAACAACAAAGTAAAAGCTCGACCATTATTAGCCTCTATTAGTAGCAGAGTGTCAAGATAAGCACTGTAGTTGCAAAGGGAAGGGAAAGAATGAGTGAGATCATGTGTGTGTGTGAAGGTTTAAGGTTTTAAAAGTGCCCCAAGGAAGAAATTAAGGGTTTAGGGGTTAAGGCTTCTTTTATTCTCAAGTTATGTAATTTGAACATTCAAGATCTAAAGGGATCAAATCATAGTATGATAGGGGCAAGGGGGAGCAGATAAGGTAAGATGAAGTGAGGCAGAACAGGATAAAACAAGGCAAAGCAGGCAAAGCAAGTGAGCATTGTCGCAACCCTACCATTAGGTTCGTGTACAAAGTGTGAAGTGCAAAGGCCCATGAGGCCAAGAATGTGCTTAGGTGTGAAACATACTTTCATAAATCGAGGAGAATGCAAGGGATGAAGCCCAATGACTTCCAAGTGCACTCCCACTTTAGGAATTACACTCATGCAAAAGTTGTGAATGTTCAGAACTCTCTCAACTTTTCTTTTCTTTCTTTTTTTTTCAACACTTTTGCTTCCTCATCATGCTTCCATTTATGTTCACTTCTCTATGTTTCCTTTTCCTTTGCTACTCTCTGCAATTTTTCAATTGTGCTTTTTGTACTCATGTTTTTGCGAACTCCAAAATTTTGAAAAAACACATAACTTCCCACAACAAACAAAAACAACTTTCAACGGTTACTCCATTTATTTTCATCCTTGAGTTTTTCACTTGTCCCATTTATTTTTTGGCTTGCTCACCATCTTTTAATTAACACTTCATCCTTGAAATTATGATGGCCCATCACTACCACTTTTTGTGTCCCTTGTATAGCCATGTGGAAGCATGTCACTTCATCATTGTGAATGAACGCTTGAGATCTCATCTTTCAACTGCTCTACATCCATAGTCCTTTTACATTAGCTATATTAATTCCACATCGTTCTTCTATACCTCTTATGCTGATTATGCCAATACATTTGTTAATTGTTTAAACACATTTGTTGATTGTATTGATATTTTTGTTGATTGTGCTGATACATCTATTGGATATGCCCGTACATTTAATAACTCTATGAATACATTGACTGAATCAATTGATACCATTGATACACTAATCTCAAATACAAATCTTAATTATGTACTTCATGGTCCATTTCATGAAAAAACACCAATTCTTCACTTCTATAACTATCATTCAATGATTTGTTCATCATCTGAAGTTTTAAAATTAATGTTATTTTGACCTCAGGATCTTCCATTCATTCTTTCTTTTTCATTACCTTGCATCTGTGGTTTTTGTGTTACATAGTCTTTATCTTCCACCTCCATCTTAGAATCCTCTTCTTGAAATCCATTTCCACTCTATTCTTAATATATTGGTACATGTTGCTTTTGTTTTTAAACTTCAAATTCCATGTATTTGTATGGTTTGGAGTTTATTCACATTGACCAACACAAGATCAGACTCACACTTCTCAATTGTCGCTAATAACATAGTGTTATTTGGCAACAAATATTGTATTTTATATGGTCCAAACCATTTCTTAGTAAACTTCCCTGGGTGTGACTTATTTCCCTTTGGAAACCACAAATAATAATCACCAAAATTGAACTGATTTTCTAGATTCTTTTATTAACTCCATAATGTTTTATTCCCTTGTTGAATACTGATAGTTTCTATAGCTTGCATCCTAGCCTCCTGCAACTTCTCTAATTTTGAAACTTTACTAGTTAAAATTTTCACTAAAATATTGTCTCTCTAAATACCACTAACAACTGGCACTATGTATTTTGTGGGCATCAATGGATGTAATCCATACACTAATTGATATGGTGTGTACCTTATTGCTACTTTATATGCAGTTATGTATGAAAATAACATTGTTGACAGATGTTCATCCTAATTTGTTATATTTTCACTAATTTGGTCAAAAGTGTCCCAAGTACCTCGTTAGTAGACTCAACCTACCCATTCCATTGAAGATAATAAGTTATAGAACTCAAATGTTTCAAAAGAAAATGATCTGTCAAATACTTGATAACATCATTAATGAAACGAACTCCCTGCTCTATGACTATAATCAAAGGACATCCAAACCCAGTTAATATGCATTCATACAAAAAATTTGTTATTATTGTTGTAGTATTAGTTTTCAATGTTTTTGTTTCCACCTACTTGGTACATAATTGTGGCTACAAGAATGTATTTTTTTCCTATATATTTGCTTGTTGGCTTAATTGGCCCCACAAAATCAAATCCTGGGCATTTCATAAATGGTTCCTCTGGAAAACTTGTGACCAGCTTCGCAAGACTTTGAATTGCCAATCTTCCTATTCTTTGGCATGCATCACAAGATTTGTAGTAATCATTCACATCTTTGTATAGAGTTGGCCACCAATATCTTGCATCTAATATCTTTTTTTGTGTGATTTTGGTTGCAAAATGACCTCTTAATGGTCCTTCATGTAGTTTTGTCATCACCATTTATGCTTTTGTAGTTGTCAAACATTTTCACAATTTGTTGTTTTGGCCCATTTTGTACAATTCACCATTCTTTAGTGTGAAAAACTTTACTCTCCTTACCAATCGTTGCTTCTGTTGTACATATAATGTTCCTTTAATCTATCTTGTTCTCAAAAATTCTTTTACATCATTGAGCCATTTAGATTCTATGTAAAACAAACTTGCATCTATGGTTTGATCAAACACACTTGTGGGTTCTATAATGTTTGGTAGTCCAAACAATGCAACCGCAACTACATGAATTCTGCCTAAATTATACACTATTATGAAATCATATTTTAAAAACAATAACATCCACCTAGCAATTTTCTCTAAAACCTATGGTTTGTTGACCAAATAGACCAATGACATATGATCTACATAAAAGACAAACTTATGACCTAGCAAATAATGTCTGAACTTGTGCAAAGCAAAAACCATTACTAAAGCTTCTCTTTGGGTTGTGCTATAATTCTATTATGCTTTATTCAAAAGTATAGAAGCATACACCACTTGTTGATCACTCTTCCCTGTCAAATTCTAAGACAACATAGCTCCTACAACTAGTAATGATGCATCTATATGAACATGAAACTCCACCTACCAGTTTGGTGATATCAATATCGGTGCTTCAATATACTTTTATGTGATCAACTCCCAAACATTCAGACATTCCTTTGTTTAAAGAAAAGTCTCTCTTTTTCTAGTCAACTTAGTAGATGGTGCCATAATAGCAACAAAAGTTTTTATAAAGCATTTGTAAATTTGTGCCATACCATTGAATACTTGAATTAGTTGTGGATTCTTAGGTGGTGGCATGTTTACTATTGCTTGTATTTTGTTTGGATCTAGTGGTTTCCCTTATTTGGAAGTAATAAAACCCAAGTTCATTCTTGAAAATACCATGAATGCGCATTTATTTGGATTCAGACTAATGCCATATTCTTTCCATTTTTTAAAACAAAATATGAGCTTTTGTAGATGACTGATTGTCCATGTCATTGTACACTTTAAAGTCATCCAAAAATATTTTCATAAAATTGTTCAAATATTTTCTGAATGTTTTGGTAACAACTCTTTGATATGTTGGAGGCCCATTTTTAACTCCAATGACATCACCTTCCATATAAAAGCTCCCTAATCTATAACAAATGCAGTCTTGTATCTGTCCTTTGGAGCTATAGAAATTTGATATCCTAAATACCCATTTAAGAAGGAATATGCTTTATACCTTGCTATTGTGTTCAAAACTTCATTTGTAAAAGGTAATGGGTATAGATCCTTTTTTGTGGTTGCATTTAGTTTTTTTAAATCTATATATATTTTTAGTTTACCATTCTTTTTAGAAATTATTATGGGTGACAACCATGTAGCCTCCTTTATAGATTGAGTGAATCCAACTGCTAACAATTTATCAATATCTTGTTTGATTGTTGTTACATAGTTTGGATTTAATATGTACCTGGTTTGATGTGTTAGTGGCATAGTAATATCTAATTCAATTCTATGTTGTGCCAACTTTGGTGGAATCCTTTTTAGATCTTTGTATGTCCACACAAAAACGTCTTTGAACTCCTTCAACACCTATTCCACTTCCAATAATTTCCTTGTCTCCAACTATGTATTAATCTTCACCAGCTCTAGTTTTGCATTAATTCCCAAGTTGAGCCTCATCAATTGTTAATCTTTAATTAACATCCATCTAACTATCTGCAATTCTCGTGCTTTGATTTTTGCTAGAGTTTCATCCACTGCAACATTCCTTGGTTGATGACAATAGTACATGTCTAGATACATTTTATCTTCTATAGTTACTTTTGGTTCATATCTATTACTATTTTTTTTCTTTTCTATGCTCTATACCATGGATTTAAGCTTTGAATTATTAGTCTTCACACTATTATCCATGATTTCCACATTTGTGTTTTTCACAGATTGAATTGTTTCAAGTAAATTAATTATTCATATTGAAAACAATTCTGGCTTTGTAGTAAAGATGATATCTTCTTCTTCATTTGTGATACCATTTTGATAGTTGTAGCACATTAACACTTTTGGTCTTTTCACTTCACCTCCAAAACACTTGGTGACTGTAATTGTTCTAATTGTTAATTCCATGTATGGTAACAATGTTACTCCCTTAATCATGTGCCACTCTAACATCTCTCAACCATGGTCTCCCCAACAACATGGATTAACTAGAATCTACCACATTGTTTTGAAGTATTGTAAACGTAGTTATGTAAAAAATGTCGTGAACATATATTTTTAGATCTCTAATCAAACCCATTGGTTTTGTGGTTGGTTGATTTGCCATTCTCAAATTATATGGTGCAGGTTTAGGCTTTAGAAACCCACCTCAATCTCAATTATTGTATGTTGATATTAACTTTAGAACCAACATCTAACAACACATCCTCTATTGTATTCTTCCCAACCTATATTTGAATAATGCCATATGATTATCTATTGTTATAGTAGCTGTCCCTACTTCTAGTATTGAAGAACTAACTTGTTTCTTTATGGTTACTTTGCTTAGATTCTGAGTTTTTTTTGGTTTTAGCTTCTACCAAAGATACCTTTTTAACTTACAAATTATTTTAAATAAATGTCCCAAGTTTAAAGTATAACTTGTTTTTAGCATTTGTTTACCAATGTCCAAAAAAATTTCTTCTATTGTAATCATTTTTCTTGTGAATTCACTACCTTTTGATATTTCTATGCTTCTATAGGAGTAATATTTGGCATATTTAGCCAGGTTGTGTTCCATCCCTCTATGGATGTGGATGGCCCCTCTATTTGGGTTTCTATTTTGAATCTATTTAATTATCTCCTCCATTGACTTCTTCAACCGTCCTTCTTTCTCCTAGTCAACAACACTCCTTACTTTCCTTGGCTCTTTATCCTTGAACACTTGTTCTTTAGTTGCCTTACTTCTTGTTGTAACAATAACATCCACCACATTCACATCTATAGTGATTGTTTATATCTTAACAGCAAGTTGAACTTCTACTATTATCATAGATTTCTTATGAAACATGTACCACATCTTTGTAAACTTTGAGCAATCTATCATTTTACGTCCATTCAAACCACAGATGTGGCATGCATATGAAGATGTCTTATGTGGTTTTTGACTTTGTTGTGTTACCTATGTGGCTACCACTACAGTATACTCCTTCTTTTTGCATGTTTTCCACATTATGATTAATCATTTCACAATTTGTGTAATACTTGTAAGTCTTCCATGTATTTTTTTTGTTTTTGGTGGTGCTACCTATTTAATACTTTATGGTACTAAAATTGTGCTCCTTGCTTCAGTAATAGTCATTCCTTTTTCACACAACATCGCCGTCTCCTTATGTTGTTGTAATGTTGATTGCTTCATCCTTGCAATTGCAATTCTGAGGTATGATTACAAGCCCGCCCTAAACATAGTAGTTAAAAAATTATTTATGGTTGGTATTTATAAACCATGAACTAACTTATGAATCCGTTCATAATAAACCTCCACCCTCTTAGTCTCCTCTTGCTTCATGTTCTTTAACTCCATGTATATTTATTCACCATTTTGAGTTTTGCAATGACATTTGCAAAATGCTTGTGTAAGCTCTGAAAAAATATAGTTTGGAAATTTTGACATGTAATTATGACACCAGTTCAATGTTATATCTTTTAGCGTATAGTTCAACACATTGATGATACTCTTCAAAAGTTTTTGCATTTGCCTTCATTGCAGAATTGAACACTTTAACATGAACATTTGGGTCAACATTTTTTTTTAAGTCAAGGTATTTAAGAGCTACCTTGTTTGGCCTCATAGCATGGCCATTTATGTGATCGGGGATTCTTGCAGTTACAACAAATGGTTTTCAATATCCTCCTCTTGAATTTTCAGCATCTGTACTTCTGTACCTTCCCATAGCTATTGAATTCGTTAATGGTCAATCTGCAATCCTGTTTACATGAGTAGTTACTATCGGATTGGTAAATAGCATCTAAGGTGTCCCAAAAACTCCCACTAAAAGAAAAACACTTATTTTCGATTAGTTTTTACAACTAAATTTTAGTCGTAAACAACATATGCAATTAAAATCCCTTTAATCACCTGGACAAGTCCCATGTGATATTAGTTGCAAATGATAAAGGTATTGGATGAACAAAAAAATCAATAAATACAAGTTCATCCTTTGACTCCATTGTATACATATTGTCACATGCGATTAATATGTGACTATTTTGGTCACTATTACTAGCAAATGATGTGCTACCACGTGTCCCAATATTTAATTATTTAAAATAAAATATTATTATTATTTTGAAATAATTTGGGACGTTCAATTCACATGCTTGGATGATTTATATTATGACACATGGCCTATTGTAATATGCCACATGACATTTTAAAATGAATTTAATATATAATATTAATATTAAGTTAACTGGTACATAGGTAGGCACATAAGTAAGTGCCTACAAACTTAAGTTAAATATCTACCTACTTACTTAAATAAGAAGGTAGGTAGGTAGGTCCTACTTTCCTAGACTAAATACCTACTTATATAAGTAAATACTCAAATAGGTAAGTACATAAGTTAACTTAGCTGGGTAGGTTAAGCTAGGCACCTACTTAAATAAATAGATAAGTACGTAGTTTAAAATTGTGCATAATTTTTTTTTTCATTTTGGGCAAGCCTTTTGAATGGCTTATCCCATGTGCACACATTTTTTAATGTGAAATTGAATGACCACACCCCTTGTTTATATAATGTTCAAACTAGGAATGGAGAACAAACAATATGAGATAAGTTTTGAAGTTGCAATTTCCTTACAAACTAAGTTGCAATTTCAAAACTTTCCTCATGCTTTTTTTCTTAGTTTTTTAGATTTCAAAAGAATTCAAGTACATGGTTCACTAAATAATTAGATAATCATTTAATTAATAATTATTATATTTAATATATATTTAAAATATAAACTATACACTACAAATATTAAATATTCATTATCAACTATTTAAATAATTATTAAATATTAAATATTTAACTAATTAGCTGTTTAATTACTCACAACTTGTCAATACATAACTCACAGATTAATTAATTATTTATTTATTTTAAAATGAACATTAAATTAATTACTATAATTATTACATAATTACATTTATTATTGTTAAAAAATTTGTTGGTCAAGTAAATGTTTTTTTTCCTATTGGTAATTAATAATTATGAATACAATAATCTGATGAACATATATTGATATTTTTTAATTACTGTAATATTACTATAAAATATTGATCATAAATAAATAATTACAGAATTATCTTCTTTCAAAAAATTATTGTATAATAATTCCTGCAATTATAATCATTACAATAATTAATTTTATTACATTATAGTTTTTCCAAATTTTTAATTCAGATTTAAAGTTATAAATTACATATTATGCATAATTATGTTCAATTAAAAAATAAATAAATATGAATTTACTATAATTAGTTCCTATATGAAATAATTACAATGATTTAAAGTAATGTAACATTAATTACAGTAATTAAATTATGATTATTCTAGAAAATTAAATAAGAATTAAATTTATAATTTATAAATTGTAATAATGAAGTTTAATTATCAATTAATTATTCAAGTATTGTAATTCTAGCTTACAAATAAATTAAGTAATTAAAATGATTTTATGTTATTATAGAATTATTATTATTATTATTAAAAATTATATTTTTATATTAAAAATTTACTGTAAATAAGTAAATAATGAGTATTACATACAATTATTTTAATGTATCTTTTTTTTTAAATACAATAATTACAACAACTTTGCTCATTATTTTAAGATGATTATAAAATTCTGAAATAAAAATCTTTAACTATAGGACATAACTTTTCAATTAGGATATAAAATTTAACTATTATTATTAAGACATAGTGTTGTAAATACAATAGTTATTTTTTATGATTAAGAACTAGCATTTTAATTGATGTGAAAATTTATGTTTGAATATTATTTATTCATTTTATATAATCAATACTAAATTATAAGTAAAAAAATTATATAATTATTTTAAATTTTCAGTAAAATTATTTAAATTTTTTATGACATAATAACAATTATATATTGTAAGTAAACAATTAAATATTCTAATATATAAGAATGTAATTCTTACAATTATAAAAATTAAATTAATTAATTTCACTATAGTTACAATTTTTTAATTTCTTAAAAGATAAAAAATTGAAATTATAATTAATGTATAAATAAATAAATAAATATCTTTTTATTAATAATTATATATTAATTACAATAATCATATCAATGAATTTAATTACAATAAAAGTACTATTAATATCAAGTGGAATCATAAACAAAATAATTATTATAATTGATGTATATAAACATATGTTGATTGCGATTAAGCACCACTTCACTTGTGACTAATGGGACTTTAGATGGTTATTCTTAGTTGATAATCCAACCCATATGTAAATGTAAACCAATTTAGTTACAAACTATTCGCAAGCTAGTTGTAAGTGACTCAATTGATGTTAGCATTATATCATAGTAGTTAAAGAAGGCAAAAATTTAATTGCAAAAATCAAGTAATCACAAGTAATTGTAAATGCGTTGGTCACATATTGGCCTTTTTTTTTCTAATGTTTAGTGGTTGCTATTGCTAGACTCCGAATTCTTACTCAGATTCCTTCCTACCAAAACCTTGCCCAATCCATGACCCAAATTTGTTGCAGACCCAATTAGTACTCCAACTTTGACAAAATTTGTGTTAGGTGCAACAACAATTTCCATTCATGTGGTTAGTATCACAACATAAGTGGTTGAGTAACCTATATTCTAATAGGTTGTATTTGGATTTCAACAAATGCCATTTTTGACATTCCTGGCGAAGTTGAGTTACTATTGGTAGTTTGGAATTTCTATTCAAATTCCTTCCCACCAAGACCCCTCTTGATTCACAACCCAAGTTCGTTGTAGATCCAATTAGTACTCCACCTTTAACAAAAAATTTGTTGGGTGCAACAACAATTTCCACTCCTATGGTTGGTATTACAATATTAAGTGATTGAATAAGGTCTCTATTTTAATAAGTTGTTTCCGAATTTCAGCAACTACCACTTCTGACACTTTTGGTGAACCTAAGTTGGCTTGAGTTTGACGATGCCCCATCCTATGGTTACCCTTAATATCCTTTGTGGTGCAAAATGAAGATGTGAATACACCTTTAGTACTTTGCTCCTGAATTGGATGGATGGATGAATCTGTCAACTTTGTAGTCCTAATTGACCTCCCAACTCCATGCCTTTCAATATGTTTTGGACTATAAGAATTCCTAATTCCTACTCCTATGATTGATCCATTAATGTTTTTGCCACATCCTAAAACTCCACATGTCTAGCAATGTTTGTTCTGATGTGAAAAGGCACAAAAGGATAATCCATGATTGCATGTCCTTCTTCCTCACAGAATGCACAGACCCTTGAAAGTAATCTAGCTACCTTCGAATCCATAAAATCATGATCCTTGGTTTCGGTTGTGTACTTTGTTTGATCAAATTCTAAATTTCTTTTATGTGAATATGACTATGGTATGTCATTCAACACATTCACCTATGCCTTTGCATATTTAGATGATCTTAAGTAGTTTTCTTCAATCTCCTCAAGCACATCAATATTGGTGTTTTCTTCCACCTCCTAGTCTTCCACTGGTTCATAATAATCTAAAGATGCAAACTAGTACACAAACCTAGATTGTATACCTCATATAATATCCCTTCCTTAGCTAGTCATCAATTTTGGACTTTATTCCTATTGCTAATCAAGTACTACAAAAGTCCTTGCTTCATCTTGATCTCTACAACTTTGAATGACAGATTGTGGCTGAGAAATATATTGCACCCACTCATTTGGGTGAGTATTCAATTGCATCTCTGTGTGTGGAGATCGTTTTTAACTATGTCTTCTCTGAAGACCACTAGTCCATAATTCATGCCTTACCACCTTTTGTGGTAGAAACGATTTGTATCCTATAAATATTTCTTTTGTTTTCAAAACTCGTCTGTCCAACATCAAATTTTGATACAGGGGTTTCCATAATTCATACATATTCCTTTCCATTTTCAAGATTATCTTTTATTTCTTTTTCAGGACCTTGACAATTTGCCTCCAAATCCAATTACCACTATAAACTCCAAGTCACCATTCGATCCATCTTGTTTCACAATCCTTCTTTAGAGTTTGTAGATTTTTTTGTAGTCCTTACAGCATCAACCGCTTAAACCTCTAGTGCTTTCTAACATACCCCTTCAAAATTTGAATTGAAAACAAAACCATTTTTTTGAACACCCTTATCTATAGTATAAACAACAAAAAATACAAAAAACCCTCTTGTCCTTATAGAAAAAAAACTTCCCCCAAAAAAATTCCTCAAATGGTAGATGTGGATTGAATTCCTCCAAAACTATTCCACACTTATTGTAACAACAAATTTGCATTACAAATATTCACACATTCACAATTTCTGCACTAATTCTAAACACACTTATGTCTACCATTCATTAAAACACCAAATTCATGGTTATTTCAAATAACCAGAATTTGTACTTCAAAATACAATGTAGAATACCATAAAAAAAATTACAATTCATTTCATGATATTTTTCATACTACAAATAATTCACACAATAATTTGAATATGGAAATCACTACAGAAGTTTGTACTTCCCTTGTTTATTAAAAACTTCAATCAAAATACAACAAAAAACTTCATGTTCCATTGAAATGTAATCAAATAACAAGATTAAATTTGTGGTATTAAAAATCAAAGTATAGTTTATACTACAAAGTTCATACATTTATTTCCTTATTCCAAAATTATGTGTTTAAGAATGAATTTCACTCCCCAAAAATCCCACCTTTGAGTAGTCCCCAAATCACCATCAACATGAATCAAAACTAAAGAAGAATTCAAAATTCAAACCCCTAATGTCCAATGATTAATCGTTATTCGTAATGCTTTGTACATCTAAAAACAATGTAATGTGCCTACTCCTTTAACAACCACATATGAACAATGTCTATGTAAAGCATGCCCATTTGTCTACCTTTTAAAGTACTTCACAAACTTTAACCTTTTTCTCCAAACAACCAAATGCACCATCTGAGCTAAATTTTATGATGAAAACCATCCCTACATGCAAGAATGAACTCTTAATGGAAACATTATGCATTGAAAATTATGAAATTTAAAAAACATTTTGGGAGAGCTGAAAACAAGATGTGTCCTCAGGGTTGGACAGTGACTAACGGAAGGTGAGCCTGAATAAAAGACATTCCCCATGGAAAAATGTGTTGCCAGGGATGGACAATGATCAAGGAAAGGAAGTGGCATGAGGAAAAGATGTGCCCTTAAGGATGGACAATGGTGGAGGGAAAAAATGTTCCCCTAAGAGAAGATGGACTGGTGAAAAGATCTATCCCTTGGGATGGATAATGGTTAGGGAGAAAACATGGCCCAGGGAAAAGATGTGTCCCTAGGGATGGATAATGGCAAAGGAGAAGGTGGGCCTAGGGTTGAAGATGGGTTCCAAGAAAAAAAAATTCTTCGAAGAAAAGATGTGGCCTAGGGAAAAGATGTTCTTCATGGAGAAAATGTGGCCCTAGGAAGAATTGTGTCACCAAAAATGGACAGTGCCCAAGGGAAAAAATGAACCCAAGGTTGAGGATGGGCGCTAAGATGGACAATGGTCAAGGAGAGGATGTGGCCTACAGAAAAAATGTGTCCCTGAGGATGGACAATGGCCGAATGAAAGGTGGCTCGAGGTTGAAGATGGGTGCTGGGAAAAAATAGTTCCCCAAGGAAAAGATGGGGCCAACAAGAAGATGTGGCTTAAGGTGAGGACATTTTGAAAAGAACAAATGGGCTAGCGAAAAGATGTGGCCCAAGAATGGACAATGGTTGGGGAGAGAATGTGGCCTAAGGAGAAGATGTGTCCCTGAGGATGGATAGTGGTTGGGGAAAAGGTGGGCCCAAGGTTGAAGATGAATGTTACGAAAATATGGTTCCCTGGGAAGGAGATGGGGTTGGCGAAAGGATGTAGCCTAGGGAGAAGATAGGCTGAAAAGAAGATGTGGCATGGGGATGGACATAGGCTTTAGAAATCATGGGCTTGAGGTAAAAACCTTAACCAAGGCATGTTTGGTACACGACAAGGTTTGGGTCATTGTGGTCTATAACCCTTATTGTTAAGGTGTGTTGTAGACTATGTTGTATTTAATTCATTATTCATGTTTAATGTTTGCCCATGTTGCCATGCTCTTGATCCATTGGTAAGCTCTTGATGAATAGGGGATGCATTGAATTGGTTTCATAATGTTTCAACCTATGATGGAGAAGTTATTGAATATTGAACAATTTTGTCATGAAAAAATCATTTAATCAAAACTAAATATTATAGGGGAATTTGGGCACACTCTTGATATTGTTGAAAAGCTTTCAATGAGCATAATTTAATGAAGGTGATTTGGAAAGTTTTAGAGGGAGCTTTTGGATTTTGAAGAGTTTTTTTCATTGAAAATTCAACTGAATTACGAAAATGGTTTTGAAAGGAAAAATTAGTTGGTACCTAGTGAAGTTTTTTTCAAATTTCAAATGTTACATCATTTGCTAGCATCCCAAGAAATATTTAACATTAAATGGCAATAGATTTTAAAGTCTATCTAAGCAATTTTAAAAACTAGTTTAAAAAACTATCATGAAACTCAAAGCACTGTCAAAATGTGATGAATTTTTTTCAAAACAAAAAATCAAAACTTAGGCGATTAGAAAAAGCGAAAATATTGCTACAGAAGATTCCCTTTTTCTTTCTATTTCTCACATTTTGACGAAATTTTGCACCAGAAAAATTTCTGTTGATAACGAGTTCAAACTTCACACTTGGCCCACAGGCACTGGCTACAACACTAAATGCTATGGTGGGTTGATCATTGAACCTAAAATTATTATGATGCCATGAAGAAGTACTAGCTTACTTGATATTTAACGGTTATATGTCAAATTGTTAAAAAAGTGTGATCCGGAGAAAACACAGAATCATTCTCTCACATACAAATTGATTGCATGTGGTGGGGAAGGATCTTGAGAGACAATCAATCTCTCTCTCTCTCTCTCTCTCTCTCTCTCGGTGGAGGTCCCGGGGCATCAGAATTCTTTTGTGGTGGTACTATCATATACTGCAATCATATGGGAGTGGGTGGCACTGCTGCAGCAGGACAAAAACAACATGCTGAGAGAGGCCGTGACTGCCAATTTTTTTTGGTCTTGAGTAGCTTCTTGCAAGACACTTTTAGTACTACAAGCTTACCTGCATTGACGTTGAACGAATTTTTTTTCTTGGTAATATATATATCAAACATTTCAGCAAGCAAAAA
>Ga0209611_10005413_pt1 | contig 21406 bp, 13 predicted proteins | sample S1TSphgellanicum_3_FD_187693 | JGI IMG/M metagenome (GOLD analysis project Ga0209611, IMG submission 187693) | Host-associated microbial communities from peat moss isolated from Minnesota, USA - S1T2_Fc - Sphagnum magellanicum MG (SPAdes) (version 2) | ecosystem: Host-associated > Plants > Peat...
GGGGGGGCGGTGGAGGGGGTGCCATCATCATGCACATTATTAGCACCATCATTTACAAGTAGATATCAAACCTTTTTTATTTTTTTTCAAATTTTGTTTTGGGGAAGGAAAAAGAAGAAGGAAAAGAAACCATGAAACCAAGGAAGAAGAAGAAGAAACCATGAGGAAAAAGAAAATTGAACTTTCTGAAAAAAAAGAAGAAAATGATTGACTTTTTTTTTTGAGTTTCATGTTTCTTTGTTCTATTTTCATATTATGTTTTTCTTTTTTCTATTCTTGTTTATGTTTTTTATTTGGGTTATCTTTCTTCTATTTCTATAATTTTACATTTAATTTTTAATTTTTTTCTTTTTTTGTTATGTGAGTATGTAAGATTTGTGACCACATGAATGGTGGGAAAAGGCATTGTTGAAGAAGGAAGTTCAAAAGGAGTTGTGGTTGTAGTTCAACAACATGTTTCATTAGATACAACTCAAGTTGACTTGTAAATGCATGCTAAAAAGGGCCGATCAAGTGCAAGGAGTTGAATATCCTAGTTCCAATGATGTAACTCAATTGACATTATGTACTTTTGTTGTGGTGCCTTCTCATGAAATCAATGAGTCCAATTTGACTGAAAAAAATGATGATTAGGGTGTATGAAGAAAAAATGATAACATAAATTTTGTGTTCATTTATACAATTAGTAGACCTCTTTGTGAGACATCATTTGTTTTAAAAAAAAAATTCACCTTTATGGAAAAATCTTTGAAGCAAAATGTGAATACTTGGGTTGAATCTTTCAACTTCATACTTGTTTTGTTTCCTTTTGCAAGTTATGATGAAATTTATAGGAGAAAAACCCCAAGCTTCATCTTATCATGAAATGGAGGTTGGGTTCTTTTTTTGGTTTTTGTTGCAATACTCTAAAAAAATGGGGGCAAATAAAGTTTAAGGTCTAGGGTTTATGCAATATCTACATTGATAGTAGTGTTAAATATAAACTAATCATTTTTTTCATTTCAATTTTAGTTGTTGGTTTGGAGGTAACCAAAAGAGCTTCAAACACCTGAAGCAATTTGAAAGGGTTCAAATTAGATTAGGGTGGGGTGGAAGTGGGTGTGTAAACTCAACCTATGTTCCATTCCATATGTCCGAAGTGATTACTCACCCAACACTTCAAAAATGTGCATGACCTTATGGTAAAGAAAGCCAAACTCAATTGTCCTTCAACGTGTGAAGGGGGCCCATCACTACGACCACATTTGGATGAATTCACAGATTATAAACCATGTGCATGTGATCCAATGGCAAAATGACCAAAAGGTGACTATTTGAACTTGCACAAAGGTCCATGTGGAGTGGGAACACCTTTAGTCACTTGCAAAAAGGAAATTTAAGGTGCATAAGCCCCTTTTGGTGTAATTAGTTCTTGATTGACTTTCGCAAATCTTGGGCATTCCATTTTGGGATGTTGGGAATATTCAATGCAATGCCCACACATGCATTGAAAATGATAGGACTTGCAAATTTTCATCCACACCATACAAAGTGTATATGTGAAAAGGTTAAAGATTGTGTTGGATGGCATATATTGGGAATGAAAATAGAACAAAAAATCCAAATACAAAAAATCAACAAGATCATTGATTTCCATGGATAATATGCCTTCATACCCACCCATTTTTTAAAGTTCATTATTTGGTTTAAGGTTTTCTTGAAACACCCATGTTAACTATGGGTTGTTATTTCAATACAAACTTCATGGGACTAATAAAGACAAGTTTGTGGCAACCATTGTTCATCTTTATCTAAAGCATTACCACATATATACCCATTGGAACATGTAAAGAACATGGCAAAGGTGACAACCTATTCCCAAACACTTGGGATGGGCAATGTGAACTATAGTTTTAGAAAAGGTTCTCCATTGGATAGGGAGTAGGGTGTAAATAAGATTATATGTAGTGGATATTTGTTACATGGTTTTATAGATTTCAACAATTTCCGTCCACTAATCATGTACATAAAGGCTAAGGTTTGCATTTGAGGACATGAACCCCTAAATGACATTCGAATATTTGTTAAACAATTTTTTACACACCTTTTTATCATGGGTTCAAAAAAATTTCCATTTTTGCATTATAATTTCACATGTGCATTGATCATTACAACTTAAGGATTTAAAGCAATATCTACACAATGTTTTCTAAAATCCCCATGACACAACAAAAAAATTGTAAAATCCCGATTTGGCATTTAATACACATTGGGCTCTTGGAATTGTGTGTAATACCTACATATGGGTCACAAAATATATTTTCACATTTTAATAAAAATACATTATACACACATATAGGTTGCAAAATGAGTATTGGGTTATTGGGGTTTCCATTCTTTTGAAGCCAAATGGATATTGCACTTTGGGACTATGTTTTCAACTAACTACCATGAACATAAATTGAGTCATTTTCATTTACACCCATGTGCAGGTATTGCATAAGACATAACCATTACTTTAATGCACTACCCACATCTTAGGATGGATCATAAATGCTCATGAGCAATACCCATATCAGTTTAAAGCTTTAAACTCAAAACCTTAAATAATCATAATGATAGGTCATGCCTTCAACATTAATAATTATACAAATGGAAAATGGAACAATTTGATAATACCCAATTAACCCTAAACCCTAAAAAATATATGCATATGAAAATTCCTCCCCAAAATCCAACCTAGGATTGATTTCATTTAATACAAAAAAATGAAAAAACTCACAAATATTTTTTGTTTCCTAAATTTAAATTTATCAAGCTATTGTTTAATTAAATTAGGTAAATTATTAAATTGGGTACCTATTACTTAATTAAATTGTGTATGTCATGCATTAAATGGTCCAAAGTGAAAGATGGGATTAGAACTAACATGCAAAATTTTCCCACAATTGCAACACATTTACATTTGGGGCCAATACTTTATTGTCATCAAGGGTTTAATAATACAACAATGTTTTTCATTTCAGCTTTTAATTTTAAAATATGAAATGTTCAAATTAGAGAAACAAAATTTCCATTCTTTTTTAATAACATGAAGTGGACATTATTCTTTTGTTGTTTATTTCTTTGTTTGAGCAAAAACCAATTGTTTTTAAAATGGATTGAAACAATCAAAGTCTTATTCTTAATGATTGGTGGAATTATAAGAGCTTTTAGTTTTGGGGTGTAATAAGTAGAAATATTCAAATTCAACACACATGGTGTTTTGTGCATTTGTAATATTTTTCATTATTCTTATACATTCAAATATTATGTTGTTAGCTTGTTAGTTTTTATACAACTAAAATGAAATATTGATTATGAACTTCAATGGTGTAGGTCCCAAAACATCCAAGTTCAATAAAATTTTGTGTTAAAACAACAAAGTTGAAGGTAAGTTCACATCTACATGTGAGAAGATTCAAAACCAATGTACTTTAAATTTTTTTATGACACTTTATTTTGAATTTACATAGTTGTTTATAAATGAGATTGAAGCAATGTATACATTGTATTATTAATGTCATTGTCTTGTACATGTTTAAATCCTCCATAATAAACTTCAATATCTTTTAACCTACTTATGAAAAATTGTGTTTGCCAAGACTAGATTACCATGCAATTAATGTACAACTAATAATCAACTACCTACACAAATATCAAACATTCTTGTGCATAAGAATATTAGGTTGTTAAGTTCCATATTACTAAAATGAATTATTGATTATAAACTTTGATGATGAAGGTCTCAAGAAATTCAAGTTCAATAGACTTTTATGTAAAAACAATGAAGGTGAAGGTAAGTTTACACCTACATTTGAAAAAATTCAAAACCAATATACTCCAATTTTTCTTATATGACATGTTAGCTTTGAATTAAAATGATTGTTTCTAAATGTGTAACTTGTAATTCAATCATTGCATTGCTATGGTGTGTTGTTTATAATGCATTTCAATGATAAGTTAATGATGACACTATGTATGTTGTTTTTAGTTGCACATTGCTTGTAAGTTGCATTATAGTTGCAAAAGATGCTTACTTAAAGTTAGAATATGAACATTAAATTACTTAAAATTTTCATCATTTCACATTTCGTAGTTATCAAAATATAGCCCAACTTTTGAATAGCAACAAGGTGGACCTCTTAACATTATACACCAATAGATAAATTGATAGGATGTTTGATAGTAATTATTAGTTTAACATTAGAGATGTTGATAAAGTACATATCATTGGAAGGGACCATGGACAACCAAAAATGTTCATATGAGTTGCATTTTCCAACCTTGAATATTAACACATACAATTGTATTATTGGAGCAAGATGTTTGTCATTATTATGTAATGAACTTAATATGTAAAGTGTTTCATTGCAAAATTATCATTGTCAACTCTATTATGCAAAAAAAATACTATCCATAAATGGACATTACTTGCAAAATAGTTTCATCAACCAATTGATAAGTTGCAATTTAAAATTACACCAATTGAATTCAAGTTATAACATTGGCAAATGCCAATAGTTGGAAGATAGTTGCAATGGACACAAATAAATATCATTCATCAATGGATGAATGAAAAGTTATACAATATTATGTTCATCCATGGCATTTGCATGAAAATTTGACATGGACAACTAGTGGTAAAGTTGTTGTAAGTAGGTTGAAAAGGCACAACATGATATTACACATTGGCATTCCATTCATCCATGTGCATTTGCATGAGAAACTAATGTGAACATCTAGTTGCAAAGTAGTTGCATTTAGTTTCCATGTATGTTTAGTAATATACAATATTGTGTATGACCTTGGGTTGTTTGTTGCAACTAGTGCAAATTGTTCGACAACACTCATGGGGTAAAAATGACATGAATTGTGATTGTCCACTACAACTCAAAAATTCAGTTGCAAGATTAGTTGCAAAACCCTTGTTTCTTTCATACTGTACATCTAATGGATTAACAATGTGTTCATATCTTTTTACCTAAACAAGGGATACAACTTTTTGTTGTTCCCAATTAAATTGCCTAGGTCTTTTGATGGGTTTCATTTCATTGTAAAATTACTGGTTGGTGAAAGCATGATAAGTGTACAATAAAAGTAGCTATGAGTAGTTGCAATCATATTTTTACACATAAATGCATGAAAGTAAAATCAAAACCTTTTTAGTCATTGTCAAACCATCATGGTGCACAATATTGAGTTTATAGTATGTTGTTTGCAAAGTTTGGAAAACTTTAGTGTACTAAATGTAGGTCAAAAGTATTTTTGAAATTAATTGGTGGAATTATGTTCAAAATTACTTTTACATTCAAAGATTGATATATATATAAATAGACCTTGGAAGTCGGAAGTGCATAAGTAAATTTCAGATGCCCATGAACCAAGAAAGTAAAAAAATCCAATATTTCATCTACTTGAAGCTTACTTTGTTTCTTTGGGCAACCCTAAAAGTAAGAAAATCTATTTGCAATTTTTAGAAATCTACTTAAATCTATTTTAAACATGTGATTCTTCAATATCATTGACATAAATTCAAAAAATGTGTTCATATTGATCATTAAACTAAATAATATTTAAAATTTTGATATGTTAAGGCATGATTTATGGTTATTTTACATTTTTCTTGATAAGGATCATGAAATGTATACTTGATCATGGTTTCACCCTAGTCCCATTTGCTTTTCTTTTGCCCTTTGTTTCTTGATGGTGTGCCAAGTTGCACAAAATTGTTTCTATTCATTTCAAAGAATGCCCATGCAATGCAACGTGATTGCAATGATTGTAATTTTGTAATTTTTTTTTTATAATAATGCTTTTGATTTGTTCTTTTAATTGCAAAGGAGCATGGATGAATGGAAAGTACTTGGTAGTTGAAAGGCATCATCATTGTATTCATAAACATCATTATTATCATATGCATCCATATTGCATTTCTTTTGAGATTATCATTACTGTGACACTTCTTTTGCAATTGCTCTTATTCTTGTGCATGGAAATGTCATGTGACAAAATGTCATGTTTTTTTTGTGAGCATGAGTGTCATTGTTCCTTTCCAAGATTGTTGCACGTGAATTTTTTGCTATTGTGAAAGTTTGCAAAGAATTGTTGTTGTCGTTGCGAGCTTCAAGTTGCATGTCCTCAAGTTGCACATGGTGGTAGGAGGTGGGGGTGCTAGTTACCATTGAATTCTTTGGCAAAATTATTAGATGTTAATTAACATTAACTTTCCATGTTGAAATTTATTTTTTCGTTAAATTTGATGGTAGCTACATTTTGTTGTTAGCTTAGACTTAACTTGGCATGCCATTTCTACATGTACATAAGACACAAAATTACATAACATTGGATGTTTGGACACAAAGTTAAATTTGACATTTCCACCTTTGAATTACCTTTGATTTACCTCTATGTGTGGCCCTACCTTTAGAGTCCAAATTATGTACTTTGATAAGATGATACAAATAGTTCTAACATGTGTAGGTCAAATAGTTTATTCATTAAAAAAATATTTTGGAAAAAATATTATTCTTGAAAATTCAATATTTTTCTTCACATATTTTGAAATATTTGAACACTTTTTTTGATAATTTCAATTTTTTTGAAAATAATATAATTAGATGGAAGCTACCAAGTTAGTAGGGTATGTTAAATTATATGGAAGTTTCTTTTTAGTAATTTCTCATTTTTTATGCAATTATTTGCTATGAAATAGAAAAACTTTTGATGCTTTTAAAAATTGTAAAATTAGATAATCACTAAGGCAACTTCAACACATGTCTATCAAATAACTAATCAATTTTGAAGATTCCATGTTGTCGTAAATATATTTATTCCTTAATATTCCAAAAAAAATCTATTTCTTTCACAAAAAAAGTTTCTTAAAAAAGTTCAACATTTATTCAAATAATATAAATAAAGTAAAACTACCCATCACCGAGATCACTACCTTATTGCTGAACATTTATTTAGATCTTTTTCATTTGTGCTTCATTTTGAGTGATTTAAAATGTTACGGGAGTGCTATCTCAAGCTCTAGAAATCATTTTTGAAGTGCAAAGGAAAAGAAGAAATGAAAAAATAAAAAGAAAAAAAATAAGCTTTCCAACTTACAAAACATGTTTTTTTTTTTTTTTTGGCCTTCTTTGTGGACCCCTCCTACTTTCAAAGCTTATAACTTTTTTATTTCTTATTCATTTTAAATGATTTTAACTTCTTTAGGAACCCCACCTTGAGTTCTACAAATTATGTTGAACTTTAATAGCAACAAAGCAACATACAAGGAATGTTTTGGGTGTTCGGGAACTAGCTTTGTATCACTTGGTTTGTTTTTTTGTGTTTGTGACCCCCTCTATTTTGGGGGGTCGTAACTTTCTCAATTCTAATCTGCTTTTGATGATCTTTAGTGCACTAGATGCACCAATAGGAGGGGTTCAAGTTTTATTCGGACACCAAAAAACAATGGAGCCCTCCCCTTGGATCCGGCCTGTCGTGAGTGCTTAAGTGTTTGCTCACCGGTCGTTCTACCCTAGTGCTGAAGCTGCCACCGTCCTATAGTAGGCACGTTCAAAAATTATTTTCTCTTTTTTCCAAAACTGGCCTTGGGTTTTAGCCCAGGACTTTTGTGTGAATGGCATGTTATGGAGGTGGAACAAAGGACACTCAATTCTAAGTACTATAGGCAAAATAGGATTCTATCAGGTGGTGGGGTTCAATGGGGACTTGTTCCATACATAACCCACATTCCTCCATATCACAAGTTCTTTGAGGGCATTAGTGGTTCTTTGACTCTGATTTTTCCAAAGAACTGGAACTAGCAGTTCTCCAATTTTTAAAAAAAAAGAAAAAAAAGCTAGAACCCAAGGTTCTTAACAAATATTCAAATAACCGTTGAAGACTGGAAAACTTCTTAAAAAAGGACCGGGAATAAGACAACAAAACCGGTGACTTACTTGTACTGTGCACAAGAGGGTAGCAAAGTGAACAAATTATTCGAGAAAAGTCCCAAGAAAAGTCAAAACATGCCATTTTGGCTCAGCAAAATGGTTTTGGCCAGTCAATTTTGTCACCAGTTTCCCGAGGAGGCTCGTAACAGGTACAGCAAAGTTGTGCACCTGCTCGAGAAGAGTGTAATAAAATATGATTTGATTTCTGCTCCCTATTCATGTTGATTGGTCCAAGTGGTTTGCTATTAGTAGTCTCCCACCGATTTTTCTAGTCCCAGTTTTACTTTAATGGGTGGGGTTGCCAAAAAGGAAATAACTAAACTGGGATGTGAGAATTTTTTTTTTTGCTAGGTCACATTCTGAGCACAGTTGGGGATGCTTGTGAAAGATCTAGAAGTAGTAGTACTAACTTATATGTGATGCGTGGCCCTTGTATGGTTGACAGGTTCAGCTCAACCCACCATTTTGTAAGTTATATGCACAAAAAATAGAGTAAAAAGCAGCTCTTCTCTTTCTTCTTCAATGAAAGAAGTGTTTTTTTAAAAATGAAACTAAGTACATTGTCATCAACCTGACTCTTCCTTGCAACATTTTAGGTAGGAATGACATCAGCTGAGAAATTCAGGGTACATAGGAGGAGACATTAGAATTATTAGAATGGTTGAACTTGAAGGGACACACCAGGTGCACTTCACTTGCAGGTGGACAGAAAGTAGTTAACAAAAGTAGATATTTGGAAAGGTGTAAAGTCTCAATTTAGGTAAGGTTGAGTATATATGGTAAAACTTTGAAGTATGGATATGCACAAGGAAGACTTGGAGAAGCAGAGTGGGGTGTGTGGGGAAACTATAAGTCAGGTGTATGCTAGACTTTGTTTTAATAATTCTTTTTGAAACTAATGGAAAGAATCCATTGCTTTTGAATATAGTTAGATTTTTTGACACTTGGATGGTTAAAGTTGATAAGAGGGTGTGAGATAGGAGCTTTGTGGCAAACCCAAGAATTTTAGTTAGGGCCACCTAAGTTTCTTCCACCTAACGTGTTGAGCAAAAGACATTGTCATTTGCCCACTATAGTGTGAGTGCTACTAATTAGTTGAGGGTGCCTCATAAGTCCAACTTTTTTTTTTTTTGCAATGATTTATTTTGATTGGCCTCTTGGCCAATTGCAATAAAAAGTTGAAACTATGGAGGCTCCCCCAAAATAGAAGATTCTATTGAAAGATGGAGTGCTTCCCCCTTTGGACACCTATATAGGTGAGAAGGGAAGGACTTTGAGCAAAACATATGGGATTGAAGTGAGGTGCTATTGGGAACACCCTTGGGGAACAACATTGGGAACTTAGGGAACATATTGAGAACTTCAAGGGAACATGTTGGGAACAAAGGAAAAATGAAAAAAATCCTCCCGCCATCCCCTCCCCCCAAAAAACTTAAGAGAAAACAAATCAAGGCACGTTGAGTGCATGCTTCAGCCTACCCATTGGCTGCATGTATTTGTGGTTTCCAAAACTGTTGGTCACCATTTTTGGCCTAGGCTAGTAGGGTAAACTGGCCCATCACTGATTGCTTGCCAATAACTGAACATTTTGGCAGATCTTTCTCAATTCTTCTCCATTTTGAGTAATTTAGAATGTTATAGGACCACTTTCTCAAGCTTTACAAATCATCTTGGAAATGCAAAGTCAAAGGACCAGCCAAAAGATACAAAAAAGAAAATACGTTTTTTTGACTTGTAAAACATGGTTTTTTTCATTTTTCTTCATTTTGACCCCTCCTACTTTCAAACCTCACAACTTTCTTAGTTCTTAATCATTTTTAAAAAAATTAAATGCTATAGGAGCATCACTTGAAGTTCTACAAATCATCTTGGAATTCTAATAGCAATAGAGCAACATACAAAGAATTTTTTTGGGTGATTAGGAACTGGCCTATGTAATGTTCGATGGTTTGTTTTTTTTGATTTCTTGACCCCCTCTACTTTGGGGGGTTGTAACTTTCTCAATTGTATTTCGTTTTGGACAATTTTTAATGCACTAGATGCATCAATAGGAGGGGTTCAAGTTTTGTTTGGACACCAAAAAACAACAGAGCCCTCCCCTTGGATCTGGCCTGCTCTAAGCACTTAAATGTTTGGTCACTGGCTGGTTTACCCTAATGGTAAGAGTAAAGATTGAATAAGGAAGAAAAACAAAAAACAAATCCCCCCAGGCCCCCAAGAAAGAAAAAAACTAGGGCCCATCATGACTGCATGCTAAGCCTTCCCATTAGCTGCATGAAATTTCTATTGCCAAAACTATTCATCACCATTTTTGGCTTGGGCTAATGGCTGGGTCAGTGTTTTGTGGACATACTTTTATGTTTCCAAGATTGTCATGTGGATGGGATATTTTTTAGCCATCTCCATGTGGAGACTGGTGTTGGGTGGTTCTTGCATTTTGCTGAGAACCATCAATTTTGGTTCTTCTAGTCGCTTTAGAAAACTATCTTCATCCTTTGCATATATATATATATCAAATTCAGATTTTAGACAATTGTCGAACTTTTCAGTTTCAATTATTATTTTGTTGGTTGTTTCTCAAATGCATGATTTTCACAAATTTGATAATCATTAGTTTTCTTAGTTAGTTTTTTCAACTTTAGCTTAACTAGTTATGAACACATGAACCACAAGGGGAATAAGAGAATTTTGAAGTTGAGTTACAATTTAATATCTAAATTCTTTATATGTTAAAAAGTCCAAAATTAAAAATTCATGTGCCGAATTTTTAATTTTAAAATAACTAAATAATTTTGCACTTGTGTGTCAAACCCACTAGCTACTAGGGTAATCATCATTTTGAAGTCTAAACTAAAATGTCGATCATTGATTTGATTTGACAAAGATTTAAATTTTGCCAGAGGTGATGACATTTCAATAACATAGGGAACAAAGGTTTCTTATTGTATTTTTTAATAATAGTAACACCCTGTTCATGTCCAATGAAGGAAAATAGTAAACAAAGGTTCTAAAATCTAAGGTCCAACATTAAGGATAACATATTCTAGGCCTTTTTTTTTTCATATTTTTAAGGGATAAAATGAAAAATTTCGAAACAAAAAAAACTTCTTTTATGATCTTAGTACAAGTAAGGTTAATTCAACAATAACATTGAAATCTTCTTCCATTAGACTCTTTATAAAAGGTTCATTTTCAATTTTTAAATTTTTTTTAGTTCATGGTTATGATAAAATGTAAATGCATCACTAAGTAACCAATGACCTTAAGATTGGTTAAAACACAAGCACTACCAACATGGGAGAAACAATCCATAATAATTTATGAAATATGCCAAATTAGAAAAAATGGTTCACATGTCGAGTGACTCTCATTGTAGTTTGCCTATTCTAGCAAAAACAATAGCCTTTTCAAAATTGTAAAATCTCTTGGAACTTGATGATCTTATTGGCAAATCTATAAAAAAATAAATTTTATTTAATGTTCATTCAACCATTTAATTCCTTTTTTAGAATTACAAATGAAAATTCATAAAATTATTAATGTTACCTTGTTTTCACAAAAGTATGGATGAAGACCATAATTAACGCATGCCTTATTCCAATCATGCTTCCTTTTACCAATGTTTTTGGTCAAGAAAAACATTTTTGCAAATCTAAATTTTAAAAAATTATGCACACACATTTGAGGCCTTTGCACAAGTTTTCATTGGTTCTAGCTTATTAATAAATTTTGGAAAACACACCACCAAAACAAATTGTCTTCCAATTAAACTCATTGTTGCATAATTCACAACAAATTTTAATAGTCATGACATTTAAATTGAAACCTTAATCTTTCATATATACAATGATTTTTTCCTCAAGTTATCTTGGTAATGAAGGTCAATTAAATTTCTAGTATGTTTGGATAATTTCAAATAATTGCATAATGATATGGGTCCAAACAAGTTAATATGAATTATTCCAAGCCATAACCACTACTTAATTTCCATTGTCATAACTGGTTATTAATTAAGTTGATGTTGAAATTTTTGGATGAACTTGTACAATGTAATATTGATGATGTATTATGAAAACATTTGCAAAACATTGAAACGAATGTAATGAGTATATAGTACCTAGAAACACTTTTAAGATAATGTAACTAATGTTTTTCATTATTTAAAAAAAATTTACAAATACATGAAATGATTTGAAAATGACCTTTCTATGGTAATTTTTTTGTGTACATCTAAGTTACATTATAATATGGTGTAATATCTTTTTGGGTCACAATAATATAGACAATTTAAAAGTCAATTTGTAAATCATGATTTAAAACATGTTTGGTACAAGATTCATTAAAAAATTGAGTCCTTGGGGCAAATGTTTCCTTTTAATCAAATTGCACCCATATGTTTTGGCTCCCAATTGATTTTCAAGAACTTAATGACAAGTGAGAAAATGTCCTTTGCGCTTTTAGACATTTGCAAATCAATTAAATTATCCTAACATTGGTTACGCACACTTATGTTGGTTTTTTCCATCAACTCAAACAATAGTTCTTGTGAAAAAAATATCCTTAAAAAATAAGAGCATTCTAGGACATAAATCGTAACCATGCACTTTTTGCAAACTATAAAAGAAAATGACTGTTCATTATCAAAAGGTTAAGGTCTTTGAAATAAGTTTTTTTTTGTTGCACCTCATCTTTTAAAAAAAAAATGTCAAACACCAAAAAATTGATATTGAAGAGCCAAACAATTTAGGTTTTTTTTTATGATAAGTTACTATTCCCCATTTCCTTTCAACATATTGTTCACATTGTTCACATCCTACTTTTTAACAATTATTGAATGGTTTGCATCCCCATGTTTTAATGCCATTTTTCCATTGCTCTTATAATAACTTATTATATTTTTCTTTGATTAGTTTCTTGAATAAACTAATCTCCACTATTTCACCTCAAAGAGGCTTCCTATAATCATGGAACCTTGGACTTAATTTTAAAAATAAGCCTAAGTCTCCCCATGATGTCACATGATTTTTTATTTAACATTTGACTTTAATATTTTCTTTAAGTTTCTAAATTGTTGTTTGTTTTGAAAATGAGAAAAAGATGGAAGTTGGATTATACTTCCATGTTTGTCTAATGGTGCACATGGACACTTAATCCATCTATGTTAGTTTGTAGAATGTTAATTTGCAAAAGACATAGTGAACTTGTCATCCTTTTTCTTACCAGATGATTTTATCCTTTATTTTACAATAGTTAGCCAAACTTTGTGTATACATGTTGAATGAGAAATTGTTTGACCCATCCTCCTTGTTCAAAATTGACCCAATAAATAACCAAATCTTTTTAGTGTGGAGAAGCTAGGCATGACACCTTTGAATCCATGTGACCTCGCAACCACAATTTCACTTTCAAAAAGGTCAATTCAAGATTTTAACTTATTTGCTTTAAATTAGCGTTCTCCCATGACATTGAATTTTTTATTTCAAAATCCATGATCCTTCTATTGGACAAAAAACCTTTCCCTCTATCTTCAAATGTTCTACATAAAGCTTAGAAAATAAATAATGTCATATTGGTAAGGAAGATTTTGCAAAGTTCCAAAATACTTCCATTGCGCTAACATAGACTATTTTGACATCACTTGCACAACACATAGTCAAGTAACACCTTCCTAAACATATGCAAAACCTTGCACTATATGATGGCAAAGCAAGCAATGACACAATCCTACACAAGGACATATTGCAAGAGAAATGGAATCTAGCTCTTAAAGATTAGAAACATGTGAAGGTGGTGTTGATGGCCCAATAGCCTCCAAGGCACATTGGTAACACCATTCAAGGATTACACAATTTCACACACATTTACATATGTGAGATTGGGAGTTTGTACCCATCAACAAAATTTAAGGAATGTTTTCATGTGTAATCATAGACCTTGCTTGCAACTCTTACAACATCATTTGTTTCCAATGTCATAAGTAAAGTGCTCCAATGTAAAATCTTACATGTGTTCAAAAAAAATCACCACACCTTCACAACATATGCAATTTCAAAAAGTTCATCTAACTTTATTAGAACACCAATATGCCATGTAAATGCCATGCAAATCACTCACAAATGCCTCGCAACAATTTCACGATTCTACAAGTATAAGACTTGGACATTATTTTCATTGTGATTTTTCCTTTGAATTCCAATTTTAGTTATCTCAAGAACTTTGGAGTAATGCATCTTTTCATTGGACCTCACAACCACATTTTTGTCAAAGTAAAATCCCCAAAAACTATATTTGGAAATGATACAATAGACATGACTAGTTGAAACGTCATGGGATCCAAATGAGACAAACACCTAACATCAACATTCATAACCATCTTTCATATTTTTCTTGAAGAAAGCTCGTGATGAGAAATTATGGAATGAAACCTTAATGAATAATGTACAATGTTATCATCTATTGGAAGTTGAAGGTGACAAAATCTTGGCGATTGATGTTGACTGCTGGCAAGTCTTGTGAGTTTCTGTTTTTGTATTATTTTGTTTTTTTACAGGTTATGAGCTTGCTACAATCTTTATGAACGACAACATTCTATCTAGTGTGGCTTTCCTTATGGGTGAGCTTTGTGTGGTGTGGAGCAACTGGGCCAATCTTCTTTGTTGGGTGTCAATCAATTGTGAACGATGGTTGATGTTTAAAAGGGTCGCAAAGTTTTTACAAAGAGCAGTGAAGCTAAGTTTTCTATTGTCGTGGTTGGTTTTTGGTTTTGGAACTTGGGTTTTTAAGTTTTTGACAGAGAACAAAGATGGGACACATTTGGAAGAAAATGCCTGAAGGTGTGGGTTGCATCAGTTTTGGGGGATAATAGATTTTTCATTGCACTATGCATCCTTCACAATGTAACAATTTCACAGTAGAATTAGGAGCTTATGATTGGGGGGATGATGATGATCATTAGAGATTTTGAGAACAATTAAGTTTGGCAAACAAATTTTTGTTGGTTTAAGTGGGGATAAAGGAAGAGAGCACTTGATTATTTTAAAACCTCTAAATGCACATTGTGTATTTGTTTTTGGTGGTGTTTTATCTATGGGTCTAGTAGGGGCAATGGGTTGCACATGTCAAATTTCTGGGAAGCCTATCTAAACCATGAATCATTGTCAAATCTTTTCTTGCAACATTTTCTACAAATCTCAAGACCTCTTAAGGTTTTCATATTATGTTGGGTGATGGGACTCTGGGAGGATGGATCCTTTTGATTTGCAAAACATTATTAGTGGAAGCTCATGAAAGAAAGATCAGAGCGATTTAGCCCCCATAGGCTCTTAGGATTAAATTTTTACTTGATTAGGGTAGTGAGTGTTTGAACTTTTGAAGGTGCTTTAATTATTAGATTTGATGATTATGTAGATTATTCAAGTTATACGGATTGTGTTCATGGATATGGATGTTTGATGTGAAGGGACTTTCTTGTGCCCCTATTTTTTGTTACAAGCCTTTCCTTCAACACCCCTTGGTGAATTGCATTCCTTCATTCAAGTCTTGTCCTTTACTCATTTTATCTTTCAAATAACACATACCTTGAATAATGGCACAATTGTGAAAGTTGTAGTAGTAGGAGTAGTTGTAAGAAGAAGCTACAGTAGTCACAATTGATCGCACCAAAAGGATTATCATATCCCTCCATACATATCTTAAAAAACTCCTAATACCACCTCCATTCTCATTAGGACTTAAGAATGCTTATGAAAATATAAGCTTTATATGAACAAAAAAAAATTGGAAGGTAACAAAATCTTCTTGCTTCAACTCTCTTGAACCTTTCAAAATTCATAGCCTCTTATAAATAACATTGAAGCTTGGCTGCACACACATGAACACATGTAAAAAAATCTAGTTCAGAAACTTTAAAATATAAGTCTTCATGTAATGTGAAGCCTGAAAGTCAAAACCCTAAATTGAGATCCCTTCTATGCTTCGCTGGATTCTTGATCTCAATTTCAAGGCATGGCATGACATGGCTTACTCTATATATGCCTTGCATGGAAGCATTAGAAGCTCTTGGACTTTTGAGCTTTTCTTTGGAACTTGGGGGGGGGGGAGGCTGGACCTGCACAAGTTACTCCAGAATTATATCCATTTCTTAACCTTCAAGGAAGTATAGATATGAAACACTTGAACTCGGGAGTTGTAAATTGATCCATTAAGCCCTCCTTTCTTCTAAAATCCCTGGTGCATTTGGCATAGATTGTGTTCTTTGCTCACCATTTTGGTTGTACCCTTTTGGCATGGTCTTGTTGCCTCTGATTTGTTTGTTGGGTTTCAGAAAACTGGATTTCAAGTAGAGTTTCAAATTTAAGCTCCACTGACAGGAGCCTTAGTATCTGACAATAGCAACGGTTATTTGAATCACTTGAACGAGATTTCCCTGGGTGGGGGGGTTCTCTGCCCAAAATAAAACATTGGGGTACCACTGCACAGAATGTGCCTTTAGATTCAAGATATGCTATTTTAGGAAGTATTTGTTGGTACTACACCCAAACATATTTACTAACTGCATAGGTACCTACCTACACTCTTAGGAAGGGGTATTTGCTCAAAATTTTACTTACCCTTGTACATAACTTACATAGCTCAACCAAAGGAAAGGGCTACATAATTCTTTTTGGGGGGGGGGGATATCCATAGTGTGAGTGGTTTTTAAAAAATAAAATGAAGGGCCAATCAAAGAGGTCCATTATTGAAAAAATAAAAAATTACGTTGGATGTGCCCCACAATTAATTAATACAACTAACAAGAGGTACCCATGCACCACCACAAATATTGAAAAGAAGTTCATGTTCTCTTTTTTCTCAACTGGTTCAGTTGTGTGTCTGGGTCAAATGAGGAACAGCTGAGTGCCACTTTAGTTGTTCAATGGGCAGTAATTAATGCACACAATGGGTACTAGTTGTACATTCTTGCAAAGCTAATCTTCAAGGAACTTACAACACACTAATAGAATTCCCGCATTACAAAAATTGCTTAGATTTTTTTAATTTTTTGTCCTTGGAAGCACAACAGCAGACCTGACCTGAGAAGCTGTTGGCACCCCCCAAGTCAAGCTCATTGGCAGAGTGCAGGCATGAGTCTCACCTGCACTCTACTGGGTTTCAACTCAGGACCTTTCTTTTTTGGAGGTCTCAAAATGGGCTATACCAGTGAGCCATCACCCTTGGGGTAAGTTCTTAGATTTTGATGAGAAAACACTTGCATGATTGATTATTTGATAAAGACAAGTGTAATAGTCGAGACTTCAGAGAGTAACATATCTGGAATTCATTGCAATCTTAGTTGATTCTTAACTTTTATGAAGAACCTCCAGTTTTGGTTCTTTGATTTTGTTAATACTGTCTGGTTATGATGTTTCGAGAAAATTTCAAAAAACCATTGGGTTTTATGAAAGCACCTGCAAAGAACTGGTGGGATAGAATTCAGGGTAAGTTCTTGGATCAGTTTCCTGAATTTTTGAGATTCATGGTTAGCTCATAACTGATTCTTTGATTTTTGAGAATCTTTGGTCAAGGGTCAGTAACCCATTGTTTGATTGTTTGAGAATCATTGGTCAAGGGTTCATATACCCAACCCTTATCCACAAGTTTTCTTTTTTTTTTTCTGAAAGAGAACTGCAAAACATGAATATATCAATGTTGGTATGTTCTTGGATTTCAGCGGTTTCAGGTTATAAGAAAGGTTCTAGGGTCTCCAAGTTGAAGGTTTTGAGTTTTTTGGAATTGTCATTGGAATTTAATTGGAGAATCAACTTATTTCCAAAATTGAATTGGAACTTGAATTGTGACAATGTTTTTTTTTGTGTGCAAGTTTTCGTTAAAAGGCTAAGGGAGATTACGGCATGAAAAAGGCATAAAGGGAAAAAGGGTTACAAAAAGTGATGGCATTGCTAAAAATAGTTGAGTTGTCGATAGGCAAATTGTAAACACCCCTCCATCATTTGCTAGCTCCATCGTAGATGTGTGAGGATGGAGTAGCCAAACCTTTCCCTCTCATTTCTCACAATCACTTTTGTTCTTACAATTTCTATACCCTCTTCACCAGCTCTCCTTAATGGTTTGTTGTAGAATTTGCCATTAGTGGATTAGTAAGGAGTCAAGACTAAGGAGGGTTTTCATGGGTTTTCAGAATCCAAAAGTTGAAGTTGTAGGGTCTTAGGTATATTGTTGTTGGTGACTTATAAATGTAGGATTTCTTACAAGATTTGTAGCTAGCTATTTGTAATCCACATTTCAAAGTACTCTCATGCTTTAGCTCCAATGACCAGCCTCCATGGATTTGCAAGAGGATTTAGGAATTGACTATTTAAAATTTAAAGTTGGGAGCTTGGAAGTTGCATGATTCTTTGTGGTTGGTTTTTGTTCATCATTGAGGTGCGATCAAAAATCTTAAAGCTTAAACCTTATGTTACAACCTACTTATAGATGAGGGAAGCCTTCTTCATTTTTCTTGTATTTTTTTCTACATTCTTTTGAATCGTTGAACTCATTGTTGAAGTTTTTTTAATTTTTGGGACCTAGCATCTACTGTTTTTGTTTTCTTCACATCATTATGTGTTTCTATTCCTTGCTTGGCCCTTAGTGCATCACCTTGTGTTTATGTTCTTTACTTGGCCCTTAACACATTGTCGTGTGTTTTTCTTCTTTGCTTGGCCTAGATGCATCATTGTGTGTTTTTGTTCCTTGTTTGGCTTGAGTGCATTGTTGGGTGTTTTTATTCCTTGCTTGGCTTGACTGCATTGCCTTGTGTTTTTGTTCCTTGTTCAACTTGAATGCATTGTTGGGTGTTTTTGTTTATTGTTTGACTTTAGTGCATTGCCCTATGTTTCTATTATTTGTTCAGCTTGAGTGCATCGTTGAGTGTTTTTATTGCTTATTCAACTTCAGTGCATTACCCTATGTTTTTGTTCCATGTTCAACCTTTAGCCTTCATGTTTAAATTGCCATTGAAATTGCAACCCCCTAAGAACTTCAAGTATAATACTTGTTTGGTGACAAAATCTCGAAAGGGGATGATGTTTTTGGTAATCATTTTATAAATCATGATGATGTTTTTCTTTTTGTTCCTTTGTTGTGGAAATTGATGTGGAACCTGAATGTGAGCTTGTGGATCGAATTTTGGCACAAGAGAATAGTATTGCATTGACCAAAAAACAAAAAAAGGCTTATGAATTGAATAAGCACTTTTAGGACACTTGGGCAATCCAGCTTCCTTGGGCAAAATTTGTTGTAGGTTCCAATGGCAAAGTTGTTTAGATTTGGTACAAAATATATAGCCTAATTGAAAGCAAAGATAAGCTTCTAGTTACCAAGCTTGATTCACTTTGAAAACATGTGGGTCATTCTAACGTTTTGGTAGTTATCTTGGGGGTAAAGGTGGGGCAATATTACTTCTTGAAATCCAATGCCCATGTTGCTAATGAAAAGTTCTATGGGGTTTAACCATGCTATAAAAAGCCACACTTGCCCCCTTAGATCATTGCTTTTTCATTGTTTTTTAAAAAAAATTCTTAAAAATTGTTAATATGTCTTTAAAAAATAAAAGAAAAAAATAAAATCTTGATACTATTATGTTAAGGTGTATATTAAAAAAATCTCAAAATATTTTATAATTATTTTTTCAAATTGTGTTTTTAGTGTTAAAACTACTTTTAAGCAATGGTTACAAGTATTTAAAAGTGTAAATTGGATTTTTTTACTAATTAAGTTGATTCCAAATTTTTATGACATGTACATAATGTATTCAAAATAAAATTTTATAAAAATATTTATTTTTATATATTTATTTTTTACAATCCAAAATTTAAAAAATAACTAGTGGTCATGACTGTTAATGGTACATGTTAGTATGACTACACCCTTTGATACTAATCTAATGACCAAATTGTGGGTCACAATTAGTACCAATGCTTTATTCACTTGATAGTTAAATGAATATTTGAACTTGGCTAAAATTACATTAGTGTTAATGCTTGGATTTGTAAAGGATGAACGGACTTTTTCCATGTTTGCATTTATGAAGGGCTAAATTGTGGAATAGTTGAATTTACATTTGGACATAGCTGTTTGCATGTTTACACAAGAGTTTTATATTCAAGATAACTTCCGTTATCAAGAGGCTATTACAACTTGGAAGGATTAGAAAGTTCAGATAGAAGCTATCACTTTAACAAGTTTTGTTTTTTTCACAACACAAGGTTCAAATGTTCTTGTTTCCATGATTTGGAGAAGTCTAGTGATTGTGTTTGGTTTCTTGTAAGGTTATGATGTTTACTAACATTTAGGTGTGGTGGGTGTCATTTTGAGTTGCATTGGATGAAGTTTGATATCAGACTGGGGTTCAATTTACCCTCAAAATATGTTTATGTTTAGTCTTTAAGTTTGAAGTTCTATAACAATGTAACTTTCCATCTTTGTTTTTCACTATCCACATTCTACACTACTTTTTTTGGTGGGTTCTAATAAGATTTTTAAAAACTTGTGGGTGGCATTTTAATTTATTTCTACAAAAAGTGAATAGCCACTTTGGACTATTTTGAAATATCCATGTTTGCCAAAAGTTAATGCAACAAATGACTGAGAAGCCACCTAACCCTTTGTCAAAATTACATAATATGCCAAGGCATATTAGAGAGCAATCCTATTGCCACTTGCGCACATTTTATTTTTTATAAAAAAAAACCTTGAATTGAGGGTGTCATCTCGTTTAAAGGAGGTTCAATGTTTTTAAAGATGATATTATTAAAAAAAATACAAGTTTGACCTTACTTGTTAGGTAAGTTGTTGCATTTGATTGGTTGTACATAATTAATATATATATTTTTTTAAATTTTGAATTTTGTGTATAAGTTGAAAAACTGAATATTACACAACTTTTTTATTTTAGATATGTGTAAGGAGGGTAGAACCTCACCTTGTCTTAAATCAAACCAATTCTAAATTCTTTGTGAAAATGATCAAAACCAGAGGTTTAAAAAATTTATCTCAGAAAATCAATCTTAAGACTAGACCAGAAGTTCCATATAAACATTAAAAGAAAAAAGAAAAAAAAGGTAGAACTGAGACCGAAAGGTTCCTTTTGAAATCGAGAACTGGACAACACTGAAATATAATCACTTGTTGCATGGATACCTAGACTCATCATACCCAATTGATAAGAAGATACAATGGGTATGACTATCATCTAACATTCAACAATCCATTAATAATCACATGGCATTACTTCATTTTGGTTTCCCCCATGTAGATTCTATTGCAGATTCAACAATTCTAGACCATTCTACAAAGCAAGAGTGTGATAAACAGCTTTGCTGAAACATTGAGAAGTTTCAAATATAATTTCTCAAATACAAATTGGGTATTATAGTCAACTTGTTAAATCTACAAATCTGACC
>Ga0209611_10005417_pt1 | contig 21396 bp, 14 predicted proteins | sample S1TSphgellanicum_3_FD_187693 | JGI IMG/M metagenome (GOLD analysis project Ga0209611, IMG submission 187693) | Host-associated microbial communities from peat moss isolated from Minnesota, USA - S1T2_Fc - Sphagnum magellanicum MG (SPAdes) (version 2) | ecosystem: Host-associated > Plants > Peat...
CAGTTACACCCCACTTTTCTAGTAGGCAAAGAGGAAACTTTAAAACTTATTCTTAGAGTTTTGAAAGAAGTTTCACAAATTGAAAAAACAACTGTCAAACTTGTTTTCAAAATAATTAATTGTTCAGACAAAAAAATGTTGATTATCAATAGCAGGTATGGCAGGTATGTCTTTAACATTGAGTTTGGGTTGTTATCAGTTGCGGGTACCATAGACTCCAACGACTAACTGCAAAACCAGCCACCAACAAGATGCGAATTGACAAATACAACAACCCAATTGGATGTGAAGCCAACAAAAGACACAAAAACCACAAGCCACAGGACCTGGCAAGTATAGTGGTAAGTAATGCACATCTTCAGTATTTTCAATACCTCAAAACAAGTTTTTCAAAGAAGTTGAGAAATCAGGTATCCTCCAAACACCGGACTGAAGGAATGTGCTGAATGGAACATTGAGATAATAATCCTCAAAGCTGCATCACTTAGAACATGTAGCATTCATTCCATAATTCAATCAGTTCTCCAAGATACAAACGGACCTTCAACAAAAAAAAATTTCTAGCATTATCATAGGCAAGACAAACTGATTTTACATTTCAACAACTAAAATAGAATTCAATATAAGGTTTCCATCTCTGAAATAGTAAACTGGGCAAAAGCATTTAATACAAACTAGGTCATCTGTGAGGCAGTATCAATTTTCACATATTTCTCAATTTGTTCCAAAATGTGTTTGGAATGCACATCACTCTGATTTGCAGCTTTGAACAAAGAAGACCCTTGTGAGATTTTATTGCTAGCCCGGTTTCTAAGTTTCAGAGCATGGGATATCTCTTCTACATCCATTGCTTATAAATGTATACATCTGTAGATGTTTCTGTCTATCTCTATCCAACACTTCCCTCAAGCTTCAAGCTCATCAACTGGTTGACCTCAGCAACAAAATCAAGAGGGAGCTCCTTGAAAACATCCTTAGAGAGCCCACCTATCATGGCTGCTACCACCTTTTCAGCATCAATGCCCCTTTGATGAAATAGAAAAGTTGATCCTCCCCTATCTTTGATGTACTGGCTTCATGCTCTACTTGGGTTGTTGGATCCTTAACGTGGTTTAGTCAGATGCATGATGTAAGTATCAAAAAATAATCCCATCTCAGCAAGCACAACAACCAAGTGAGCTCAATTCTAGTATTCAAAACCCACAGTTGACCCTGATTCTGTCAATATTTCCATCCAATCATGAAGCAGTAAGAGGGAACTCAATGTAAGTCTAAACTCAGATACATTCACAAGGGTATGACAAAGAAGAGTATGTGGCAAAAACAATGACATTGAAAAGAATGTTGAGCATTGAAGACAAACCATTACTTATATGAATATGTGTTGGCACCCACTTCATCTCCAATGAGCATCGAATCACACTGCCAGAAATTCCTTGCATTATGGGCTAATGGTTGCATCTGCATACATGGAAATTTATAAGCAACAAAAAGACCAACCACATAGATTCTCCTTTCTTTTTTTTCACAACCTTTGGCATCATCTCTTTGAGCCTGAGTGTAGTTGTGTACACTTAGGTTCTACGGTAACTAGAATACTCTAGATTGTTACACTGTGTGCATGAGGTTTTTTATTTTTCTTTGTCCTGAAAGACAGTTGAAGTCCAAACACACCCCTGAACAAGTTCTTGGTAATAGTGCACAGAGTTTCCAGCAGAGATCCCCTTGGAGATAATGTGGCTTTGTGTGTTTTTGCCAACATGAATCATCCTGGATATGTGGTAGCAACTCAAGTTTGCAACTGCATCAACAAAATATCCCAAAACAAGCACCCCTCCCAAAAAAACCAAACTATTAATAAGAAATAAAGTCCACGGTTGTGTAGCCAACAAGCTCAACATGGATGTATTTGAGAGGATGTCTTTGCAGGCTCCAGAAAGAGACACTTATGAACCAGAACTTCTAATGGAACAGTTCCTCATAAGGACATTGTGATTTCCTTCAAATTCTTACTAACAGTTCACAAGCACATTGATGCACCTTCTGCCCATGTGTCAAAATTCAGTTACACCAACAACAGACACATATCAAATTTGGGAACAGAACATGGAATTAAAATTGATGATTGCACAACAGATAAGAAGGTTCAAGCATATATACTTGAATTTGTACCTGTCGTGGGACAAATTTCATCAACCTTCACAATTTCTCTAAGGCCACCACCACAGAGAACTGTGGTTTTGCCTCCATTGTGTCGACATGCTATTGACATCACAGGGCAGCAGTAGATTCCAAGTGGACAAGTACATTCAATTGCTTTCCAGATGAATAGGTAGAGAGAACATCTGAATGCAATGTTTCTGTACTGCACCCTACGCCAATGTCTCCTACTTCAATTCTGTTCTCCTGCAAGAAGTGTTCTGCTTCCAATGCCAGAATCCAGAGGACAGATACTGGAGGGGCCCTAGGAGTATGCTACTAAATGGGTTGGCTCAGCATCCCAAAAGCCCTCCAGATGAGGAAGATAATGAAAAACCCTGACCAAGTGGGCTCAAAGCTCCCTCCATCAACTGGTGTGGACTGGTAGCCATTTCTATAGTAGAAGGTTTGGGAGCTGTGATTTGTCCTTTAGGACTTTGCAAAAGGTGTGCAGATGGTCTGCTGTTGGACACAAGAGAGTTGACAGAATAGATCGACTCTCTACACTTGCAGCCTACATAAGATTAATTAGAATATGATCACTAAGTTTCAACTACTTATATTCAGCACTTAATGATGCCGAAAAGATGGATTGAATTCAAAGAGTTCAAGGTCCCGTATAGTGATCACTTCTAACAAGAAATCAAGTTCAAGATGTATACTCAGCTGCAAATAAACATTCTATGGGTATGATATTCTCTAGCAGCATGTTCCTTCTTGTCAAATAGGACAAGCATTCATAGGATGAGTCAAAGTCTGTTAACTTGCAACTGACATACTGGTGTACCATCATCACTTCATGCCAGTCCAGACCTTGAGGGCTGAGCTTTAAGCTATTTGTGAATAGGCATGCATACTCATGGATGATTGCCCTTGCCCATAAATTTTTAAGTCTGAATTGTTACCACCTGGAACAGAAGAAGTGCAAACATGAGCCACTGTGATATACACCATGACATCACCTTGCAGCTGCAATTCAACTGAACAGCAAAATGTTGATAATTGATTGCAGACAAGGGTACACTCTGAAGAGGCATCTAAGAATATGAACACTTCAGATTGGTGTAGCTACCAACTATGCAGAGCTGTATGAGAGTGTAGAACCAGAGGTCATTCTTGTACAGTCCTCACATATAAGGTAATGCCTTGTTACTGACATTGCTATAAAATCTACAATCCAGTCTATAAAACATTATGAACATCACTCAAGGCTTACCTGTGGACTTTAAAGGGGTTTACAACATCTAGTGATGCTGGAGCCTGCAATAATGCATCTTAAGGTCTGATAGAAGTTCTATAATTTGGTTCTCTGTTGTGAAGCAGATTATACATGCAACATTAGAAGATGGTGTCAAAGAGGCACATGCATTATTACATGATTGACTACTCATTCTCACTGCACAATACAACATGTACCCTTGCATTTGGGTTTATGACAAATATGAACACTAGCAGGCAGGCAGGGCAGGCACATCTGATTGATCATCAAATGGTGGTGGACATCCATGGCCTGGTAATGGATAGATGGGGCTGACCACTGGGTAGATGGGGTCCATGGATTGTTGTGTACTGCTACAAACAAACAAACAAATAATGGATAATCCATAACACTGCAAACCTTTGGAATTTGGACTGTAGCAATAATGCAACTGATACTTATGTACAAGCAGATCTCATTCACCAACTTTGCATGTAACAAAGAAACCATCTAACAGCCCCACCAATTTTTTTGGGTGCAAAATATCACTGCATTAATCTACTGTGGATGTAGTTTCAGCCTTCATCCTCCCCTGAGTAAAAAAGATCCAACTGAAAAATCAAAACCAAGACAAATCATTTCACAAAGGAGGAACAGAAATCCAGATTATACATTTATTTTTGGTATATCGACATGAAATAGAATAAAACAGTGCAACAGGCAGGTCCATTGGATTCATGTCCTGTTAATGGAGACCTAAAACCAAGAATCTAGACCGTGGGATAACTACAAGGAAACGACTGGTGTATTGGCTCCATGTCTAAAATGATCAGAGTTCAATTCCCTGGAATTAGCATTCAAACCAACACATATACAGAATCCAATCCAATGAGTCTGTTTTCCAAGCCTGTTGCATTTCTCAAGGCTGCTCAACCAGTCCAGTGGTACTGCAGTATCTAGTCAACCTCCTGTAGAGGTGTAACCACATCCTCGTTTGTAAACTTGCCAAGTTGCCTTTCTCTGCAGTAAGACCCTTACCTTTCCAATCCAGTAGAGTCTTGTGGTCCTTGTCAAGCTTCAATTTGGTTTTGACAATCTTTGATGGGTCAATACCAACATTTACAGTTGAAACTACACAGCAACACATACTCAATATGTAATTATGAGATTGATCAAGAAAGTTCTGAACTTCAGAACTAATTTGCCAAGCCATGCTACCAGCACATACTAACAAATGCAGGTTGAGAAATATTCTTGAACAGTATCACAAGACTTCCTTGTAGAAGCATATCAGTCCCTCTGCATGGTCACCTCTCTTGGAAGCCACCAGTCTTGTCCATGTCATGAGTACAACATAATGGTTCCAAAATTTTTGTGGCCCATCAGTTTGCTAAGAAAATCACATCTTCTGGCATGAGAGAGACCAATAAGTTCATTGCAGAAGGGCTTCACTACAGAGTACCATCAACTACTATCCTGCTGTATGACTGCTGCAAAGAAACTCTTGACATAGAATGTAGGCATAAAATCCCTCCCATTCTTAAGGAGTAGGCATACGAACCCTCCCCACCCCTCTGCATCATGATCTGCATATGTTTCAGTTCATGATAACGTTCGCCTTGTGCTTTACAATGTGTAAAAGCCCACAGGGTGAGAGATGTTCCCAAAATGTGGGGCTAAACTTGGCTGCCACCCTACAACACTATATCACACATAAAGAGATGAAAATTTGCCATGCCTCAATAAAACAAAGCACCCAAAAAAGGGGAAGAGAAATGTACAAAATGGAACTTGGACCCAAGTCCAAGCAAAAAGAAGAAACCATTGATGAAGGTGGACTCTAAGGGGAACATGTACAAATCAAGTACTCAAAAACCCCCCATAGTCGCAAGAAGCATATTAGATATGGAGAGGAAAAGAACATGTGAAAGAACACTTAGCCTAGAAAAACTTTCGCCTACAATAACACCCTCACCTATAGTAACAACACGCCTCAAAACATAGGTCACTTGCATTCATTTCAACGCCACCCACACCCTCTGCTTATAAAATGAACACAAAATTGAAAGAGGAAGGCCTTTAGAGCTGTTCATGCTCCATGTTGGCACATTGATGAAGAAAATTGTTGGCCTACTAATGCAAACACCCAAAGATTTCTATGGCTAGAGAGAAAAATTGGTCCATTGGGCATTGACTGCAATAAAGGCCATCCTTAGCTTGAGCTACAACTATAGCGGCAACTCCACTTGGTAGAACTACCTATGAAACCAAATTTACTTGAGTGGGTTTAACAATGATAATGTTAGCCAACACTTGGATGCCATCCACCAAAACCACAATGTTGATTCATTGATGAGTAGATTAAAAAATGGGCGTTGTCTACTAATGTAAAATGTGAAATCTTGCATCCTTTGTGATAGGCACAAAGGCATTCAACACAACATCATAGGAAGCCATCCTCTCCCCACCATGGAATGAAGAAGGTGAATCCCCATAGGATCCAAAGGTTGACCACAAATGCAATATGACAAACCAAGGGGTGAGGGGTCAAGGAAGCCCAACCAAGCGTGCAACCCAGTGGAAAAAGCCTTTGAAGTCAATCAAAACAAAGGATCACTAAGCAAGTAAACGACCATGCACCCATACTTGGCCCTACACAAGATTTCAAACTCATTTGATGCGAATCAAAAGCCAAATTAAAAATGATGCTAAAAAAGGAATGGTCGTGTAATCTCTTACTTGTGTTTTCCCTTCATTGGCAAATGATACGCACATAATTGGTCTTGCACCCGATGTGTTATTTGTTTTTTTGTAATTATAGGAAAAGTTTGGCACATTAGGACTTTCAATGCAATTGACGAAATGTGTCGTTTGGTCTCCATAGCGGTTAGACAAGTCTACATCACTTCCTCCAAATTTTCTTACATTTGAATCTGGTCTTCATATTATAAATGCCCCATTGGGTTCTTTGCCATTTGTGAAGTCCTTCGTATTAGAGGTGCTCTAGAAGGACCTTAGCACGATTGCTAAACTTCTTATGTTTGTAGATCCTCAAGCAGTTTTTGCGATGTTTTCATTTTGTCATGCCTAATGGCTAAACTATTTACAATGTATTGTATTTCCATCACCAAACATCTTGCAACGTTATACCGAATTTGATGTTCATATCATAGCTATGTTAGAAAAGTTATTAGGGTCATGATCCTTTAACATTGGACAATGGGCCATTTAGCTCATTGTTAAGTCATTCTTCTTCAAGTGGGTTAGGCCTTCCCTCAGTGGTCCAATGTGTTGCCCCCACCTTTTCAGGATGTTGGGCTTTGATCGCTCTTGCATTAGTCTCTTGTTTCCAGTAGGATGATCGCCCTACTTTTTTTGATGCAGTGGCACATGTAGAGATTAGTATTTATCCCTTGTAGGTTGCACTACAAGATACCCATGTGATGTTACCTAAAGCCGTCTAATCACATGTCTTGCCTTTTGAAAACTTAGTAATGCAATCCTATTTTGAAATGCAGTCTTCTTTGATGGACTAACTGCACAAGCAAAAATTTACTTCGCTTCTAACAAATGCTCTTTCGAATGTTGTGTGAACACGTTTTCTCTCCTATGCAGGTCCAGCAACAGGGGCTTGGTAATTAGCTCATTGTAACACCCTTTCATTCCATTTATCCTCCACCCATTTTCTTATAATATTTTTTATTTGTTTCGGTATACGATATCCTATAGTTCTGCATCTTTCACGATGCTAGTGTGGTTATACCATTGATGATTTGGGTATCCATTTGCTACGTTGTTCATGCGGGAATGAATGCATTATAGCCCATGATATGCTTCAAGATATCGTTGCAACTATTCCATCAAATAGTGGAGTTCATGTACAAAAAGAGGTTCTCACCTTTTCCCCCACCACACACGAAGATGAATGGATATTGTCATCACTAGAAACATTTTTCGTACCTTGGTGGACATTGTCATTGCTAATCCAATTCGTACAAATTTGGTGCATCATGTTTTGACAATAACTATGCATGCAACGACAATTGCCGCTCAAAACAAGGCATAATCCTACACAAAACAAGTGCCTAGGAGATAATTTCATTCCCCTTGCCATAGAAACTTACGGTTGTCTCCATCCTTGTTTTGATTCCTTTTTCACTTCTTGTGTACATACATGTATAGCTTGCCATCAACAGACCTCTTTGGTACTTTGGATGTTTATATTTCATTATAGGCAATGAGTGTTGATAGTCTTACAATGTGTGTAAGCCATCATGATTTTTCAGCAGGCTGCCACACTTAATCATAGTTCTTTGTTTCTTCCATACATACTAGCTAGTGCATTTCCATCACTAGTTGATTTGTGGCATAAGATGCCCTTTTAACATTATGGCTTCCACTTCATTACTATTGTTTTGATGGTCTTGGTTTTCCTTTCATGTGTTTACATTTGCATCAATACGCTTTGTACTTTTTGTGGATGGAATTCCATCCTTGTTTATATTAATGCAAAATTTGTGCAACTAAGGTTTTGGTGAACAAGGACCTACTTAGGTACCATGATTTGATTTTTTTTTTAAATCTCATAATAAGCTTGTGAGAGCCACCTTTGATAATCAATTGTTCCCAAATTTATGAGAACCAACACTTTGAGAATCAATCAATGTTTCTTTTCCAAAAGCAATTTGATATCTGACCCCTATTGTTTTGGATTTAAAAAATATATATTTTAGAGAGAACCAGTCAAGTATTTCAAGACTTTGTAATAACCATATTTGACGGGTATCTTAAAAAAGAAATACCCACCCAACATTGGTTATTTCCAATGTTTGGTGGTTCTTTAATCCAATGTTGATTCTTTGACCCCTTATATATGCCTATAACTGGCAAATTTTATTTGTGTGAGTTGGATTTGGGCAAATTTCGAATTTTGGCAATATGGGGTCAAACAATCATTGAATTTGCAACTTAAAAATTCCAAAATTTTGCAATAGTGCAAAATTTCTTGCCAAAAAATAAAAATAAAATCAAATGATGTGGCATTCATCATCATTCATTATTACAAAATATTGTTTAAAACAACCAATGCACAATGACCAAAAATCTGACTAATGCCACGGTCCACTTCATGGTTGTTTATGAAAAATGGATTTATCCAAGGTCATGGAAACAATTGAATGGCAATATAAAGCAAGTCATGCAGCAAGGTTGGTTATCCAAAATGGTTTTTGAAAAACTGAAACTTGGATTAAAAGTGTGACATCATGTTCCATTTGAGATGAGAAAGCTGTTTGTGGTGGCCAGATGAAAAAAAAGTTCATTTTTTGAAGTTTCATATTATTATGTAGCTCCACTTTGGTTTTTCAACAGCTAAGTACATTTACAAGTTGATGCAATAAAATTTCCAAACAACTAGGATTTCAGATATTTAAATTCCGTAGTTTCTTCTCTTGGTGTTAAATCAATGTTAAGTGAAAATCTAGGTCGCATCCTAGGTGGCACTCAATGTTAAATCACTGATAGCTTAATGTTAAGTGAATGTTAGTTTAACATAAAATCTTAAATGACGAGTATGGTGTTAATGGACTCAACACGAGTCCCTGACATGAAGTGTGAATGCACCTTAAAACTTGCCTACAATTCATAAGTTCACACTTTTCCATTGGGTAAGCCACTCTTTGTTTTTACTACCTACCTAGTGACAAACACCACATCAACTCAATTGTCGAAGGTTTGTCCCCCACATATTATTAGCGAATTAGTTGATCTATTACCTATTCCATAGGGTACTGTGGGTGGCGTGTTGGCCTTGCCAGCCACTGGACCCGGTAGAATAGGCAGCAACAAGACCATTAATTTACTTAAATGATTCTGGATCATAATGTCAATTTTTGAAATGGAAAGGTGACCCATTATACTAAATTATAGACATTGAAAGCAACAAGTGATAAATCAAGAATTAAAGTCATCTTGGATGAGAAATTTCTGCCATTTACAATGTTTATAATGTGATAGAATCTGAAATCAAAATCATTTATAGAGTCATTGCCACAAAATGCGAGTGTAGTTCATTAGTCCCTGTTCATTAGACTAGTGAATTCATTGCATCCCCACTAGGTCCTATTCACTGAGACCAATGAATTCTCTCAAAATTTAATGAAATCACTTTACGTACAGAGACACGTTTTGTTGTAGTGGTCATAACAGGCTTTGAATGGATAGTGGGCTGATGGTGGCTATTGGTTTGCTCTGTCCCTTTCTCTTTTATTGGTTTGCAGTCTTCAATCATAACCTCTACTTCTTGTCTATGCAGTGCAAATACACATTCCAAGCAAAAGTTTCACCATGCAGCTTTTTTGTTACTGGATTTGCCATGATCAAAATGACCCATCATATCAATCTTCTTGCTCATTGTGATGTGCTGCTTGTAGTAGGTATTGAAATTGAACTTCATCATGCATATAAGAACAGTCATGATATTAATACACTCAAAGAAATGATATACTAAATTATTGTCATCACAGAGGGTCGATGCCTGATAATATAGTGGCTATGTGCCATCCCAACTAGTGGTCTTCAGCTCATGGGTAGTGTCAGGTGGAGAGGTGTGGGCAGTGATGTTCTGCCTTTCAGTTTACTTTGAATTATGCTGTTGATTGAGGAATGTAAGGTGGAGAAGGGAGTGGCCATGGGGGTGTTGCTGTTCCTCTAGTGCCACATTTTGCTTCTCAGATCTAGGGTAGATGGAAGGCATGAACCATACAAGTGGCTGTGAGCACAGATTGCTGTTGTGTATGAAGTTGAATGCATCAGCTGCAAAGATGTACTGTGGTCTCTTGCAGTGTGACACATTAGTGGGCACCATGGAGCTTTTGAATCAAATTCAGGTCTAATGTCTTTCTGCCTGATGTCTGTGAAATGGGAACCCACAAAGAGAACCGAGTTGCTCCTCACTTTCATACAGAAATTATGTAGGAGGGCCCTCCAATCAGGGGAAGGAAGCTTGCTAGTTATTATGACTCTGGCTGGTGTCCCCTCTGTTGGCAAAAACTCAGATTAGAAATATTGTTGTTTCTTACATATGGTGTATAGTCAAACTGAGGGTCAAACAAGAATAGCACCTGCTTGGTTGGGTCTGGAGGCTCAACAGAACTTTGGGCTGGTGGTGTCAGCGGTGGTAGAAGATGCGAAGCTTCATTCCCAGAATCTGCCACTTCCACTCCTGGTTCAAACCATATATATGTCCGTTGGCCTCACCACCTCAGAACTGTACATTATCATCTGAAATGGAGAAAATTGTTGAAAATTCAACATCATAATGATGCCCATTCTCTTTGACTGGCATTGGGTGTCAATAAATTGTCACAAAGATTAATTGCTAAGTACCAGCAAACCAGTGATATATCTGGGTCATGTGGCTCTTTGTGCTCAATTTTTTTGCCACCATTCCTAGTCACCCCATTCAGATCTCTTCTTTACGCAATTATCCGAATCTGTCTGTGCAGAACTCAAGAGTTAGTTGTCTCTCCAAGCATGCCCAACGCATGTAAGTATTTCCAAACACTGTTCTGTTTAGTTTAGTTTGATTGTACAGTGTTTTGTTCCCATGCAAAGTTTTCTTCCATTCTAAATCATGCTTAACAATGAATTTTAGTGATTGTAATGACTAGTGGTTTGCTCAATGATAAGATTTGTTACATTCTAATCAGCTCTTGCATTGGAGGATTGAAGATTCTCATGCATACACTTTGGCAAGAATTAGAATTGACCCTCACCATATAACTGGAATGACAGTAGGTGTACCTGGTCAAGTACAAGTTCAGCATCTTCTTCACTTTTGAGAGTGTTTTCCATCACCCCCCACATTCTCTAGTTTCATCTGGTGATCGTATATACCAAAGCTCTCAGAAAATTTCCCCACAAGACTATTAGGTGCTCATTTCTTGGGCTTGCTGTGCTATATGTCCCAAAGGTAAGGAACACAGTGAATTGTGAACATGGCTGACTCATGTGTATGTAGAATGCAAACAAAAAAAATGGCAAGCAACAGGATGGAAGGATGGGTTACTCCAAAGCATTGAGCTCAAATATGTCTGCCAAATGTCAGGGGGAGGCATTTCTGGGGGACTAGCATTGAGAACACAAATACCCCCCACTTATAGAGTTGCCACTGAGTTACTGCTCAACATGTAGCAGGTTGTTGAGAAGATCAGCTACCCTATTATTGTCCACTTCAAGAAGGCATTTTGGAAACTCGTTTCAACACAGAACCATGACCTTCGAGCTTCTTCTCAACCCCTTGGAAATAAGGTTAAAATAGGCAGGTGAGAGAGGTGTTACAAGGTGATGAAAAGAGAGAAAGAGCTTTGTCCACAGGAGGGAAAGGCAAATAACATTAAGCAATGTGATGCAGGACATTACTAAGAGCCTCATGGGGCGCTACAAAAACCCACAATGATTAGCAACTTCGGCAAAGGAAAATTTGTAACAGAAAGGAAAACAAAGTGAGGGCTACCATTCTACAACAAACTATATTATACTCAATAGGAGAACCCAATCACTGCTACAGTTAACCAACAATTGGCTCCAAGGGTTTGAGGTTTTTTTTGTCAGAGGCAGAGCAACCCACTCCCCTTAGCTGGTGGTAAAGTACCTCAGTTCCGGCAGAACTGCATCTTTTGGATTGCAGATACAAGAAGCACTTGCACGGAGAGAGAGGTCATCTCCCTCCACAGGCATCCAAGGATAGTCCAACAAGACCAGAGATTCTCAACAAAAGTGATCGACAATAGTAACTTAGAGAGCTATGTCCATGATTGTAGTTACAGCATGCAAGCAAACACATTTGCAGACCACAAATTTTGCAGCACATACAGGTTTTCAATTTGATAGCTATGTGAGGAGATTGCTGAGAGATTAGATTGTTTGTTTGCTGCCAAAAAACTCCCCATCCAGTGAGAGCACCATTTCATAAATCTAGACTGGTGACACTTCCTGCGCTCAATTGCGTATTCTATGAGGACATTTAAAACATTGATAACCTTAAGACTACAAGAGATTAAAAGGTAATGTAGCCCTAGAAAACGTTGATAAAAGCAAAGTAAAAATGACTAATAAGGGCTTTGAAAAACTATCTAAAGAGTTGATAAGGCAGACTTCAAGAAAACCAGCCCAGCAAACAATCATTTCTGAACTGGATGGTGGGAGTAGGCCCTTTTATCTTGTTTTGACAGTTGACAAAGTTGTGCAATCTACTTTAGAAAAGACTAGTAGAACCCTTATTTGAGCTTCTTTTCAAAAAATAAAGCCACAGTTTTCGTCTTGAGAAAAGCTGTCACCAAGCCCTCTGAGACCTCTGATATTTGTAGCCGATAATGCCTTGGCTTATACAAATGGATATTGAGAAATTTTGATTTCATCATAATTTGCTTGTTAAGGAAATCAAACTAGTACTGCGGTTCAAAGCACTACAAGATTTTATGCAAAAGTCATAAAGTAGATGACTTTCGACCATCTCTCTAGCGTTAGAGTTGCTATCTTATGTGGGTGTAAATTTTAAGTGTAAATTTTAAGTAAAAATCCTTAGCATGTCATCATTGACAATCTGCAGGAAGCTCTCGCTACACTAAAATAGGCTTAGCCTCTTCCCTACAACATTAGAGTTGCAACAAATGCAATTCCCGTCAACAATTTTTTCATTCCAAATGACAGATAAAGGGTCCAGCAACTGACAAGTTTTCAAATCTGAATGCTTGCGCATAGGTCTGTCCCCTATCCACAGGAAATCCAGCAAGATAATAATTGTTACCTCTACTAAGAGAAAGCTAGCAAGAGAGAATACCTTGCAGAAAGAAACATGGAGAAAAAACCAACACAAAACAGAAGAGTGCACAGCACTTACCTCGCTGACAACCTTCTGTGACTTAAAACACTGCAGCACAATTCCACATCAGATATACAACCAGTGAGTCTCTTTCGAAATACCCAACACTAGAAATACCATTGCCATGCCTGTAAGTGTAGAGATACTCAAGCAAAGTGCACATATGAGCAATCAAACAAATGCTACACAAATATCAAAGAAATGGGTCACCTCTTGAAACTCTGTCTGAATCAAGCATGTTGAGGACACAAACAGACTACACCTAACAAGCAGGGCATTCAACGAAGAAGAGGTTGTGCACAAAGGGTCCATGCAAAAGATCATTACAGAAGAAAAAAAATGTATACCTGGAAGGAAGTCAATCAGCAGGAGAGTCTGCTATTGTACAAAGAGGATCTGATACAAGTGTGGCTGCCAAAAAGGCAGAACCTGCTAATCTAATCTAAGACTATGCTGCTTAATGAGTGTTACAAGAACTGTCTAATGTCTTCTAAACTATTTCTCACCGTTGTGCTGCGGGGACAGCCAAAGGGAGAAGGTGTTGTAGATCTAAATGACAAAGGCAGTCTAAGTGAAAAGGCACATAAGGAAAGGGCTGTGGTTGATAGTCTTCATTTCCACATAGTACAAGCGGGCGGGCTTATGATCTGCTGCTGCTTTACTGACCAGAAAGATGCTGGCCGAAGCACCAAGGACGCAGCAAGAGAGAGCCTGAATAGAGCAAAACCACCACTGCAAGAGAACAACAAAACCTTTCTGAGGAAGATACTATGATGATAACACGTCGTGAAAACCTCCCGAAGCTGCATCTCGCATCTTAAAAGCGTTCTGTTCTTCAGAAGGAGTTCAATCCCTGATTGTCTTGGGATCCCGCTTCCTCTGTCGCTTGCTTAGGCTTGTTGCCTTCACAAAGCTCCGTTACTTGGGGTTCACATTTCACAACCACGCCCCCTTGTCTTACGGGCTGAAGAATCTGCTTGGATGCGTTGAACGATAGTGCTTTGGACTTCGGAAGATGCAGATGGTTGAAGACGCTAAAATCGTCATACCAGCGGTTGACAGATTCTTCAGATTGCGAGGTCGGAGTTCCAGGCCTGTACAACGGATCGTAGAAAGGTGTCCCGTGGCCACCTGACATTTCCACCGCCATAGTGTGGAAGCACGTGAAGTACTACAAGTTTTGCAAGCCAAATCCCTCAAAAATGAACGCGGAAGACGGAGCAGCAATAAGCGCTTAGTCTGTCTCGCGCTGTTTCTTGGATAACAAGAGGCAAGGACGGGTCTCCGCAAACGGAAGTAAAGGCAAAAGAGAAAACAGAAGCCCGGATTAGAAGAAACTCGTAAAACGAGAGACCTCAGGGACGCCGCGCCGCGAGGAAAAAGACTCCTGAAACAACGTGCACCACGAGGACGAAGAACTCCAGAAGGCGAAAGGTATCAAGAGGGCCTCCTGACAATATAAAGGGAAAAACGAAGCAAGACACCAAAGAATGCGTCTCAACAGGAGAGAAATCGATCACGATTATAAGAAAGAAGCGCGCAAACCAAAGATAACAGAAAAAACAGAGGGGAAACTACACAACCGCTATGTAACAACCCGGCACCGGGGAATAGAAGCCCACACACAGAATTCCTCAAGGATTCAAAGCCGCAGATCCTAAGTAAGAAAGAATCGACCACGACACTTACAAGGAAAAATCGAGAGACAAAAAACGCCTTCAAACACGCCAACACTACTGGCTATGGAAAACAGAGTACTCCAAGCACAAAAAACGCGACACCAAAGAGAACACTTAAAGAACAAAGAGCAACAACAGAAAAGAAAAGGTCAAGCCGAAGGGGAAGAAGGAGGAGGCAAACAAACACACAAAAATAAATCAGGAGAGGAAAAAAAAAGAAAAAAAGAGCCTCACCAATACTGCAGAGAATCGCACGCCCGAAGAAAGGCCAGAGAGAGAAGAAGAAGCAGCGACGAGCAGTGGAAGAAGGCAAGGGATCGGAACAACAGGAGTCTTAGCGAAGAGGGACAAAGCAAAGGAGGAGAAGAAACGAGCAACAAATAAGGTACCGCTTTCAATCCCCTGGGCTCCTTTGGCCCCGTCGCCGCAGGCCCACTTACCGGGGTTTCTAGAACCAGCAGCTTGCAACGTGTTCCATTTCACTTAGTTTAATCTTAAGTAGGCCGGTTCGAAACTACCACCTCTCGTTCCTTTCCTTCCTTCCTTCCTTTCTTGCTTCCTTCCTTAAGTGGGGCACTGGGCTCCTTGTCTCTTTTGCAAGAAAGGTGGGTACGTAGGTGCTTACTGGCTCTGTTTCTGTTCCTCCACGTAAATATTAATTAAAGGATTGTACATTAATCCCACCTACCCGGGACGGGTAAATTATCACATTGTTTTTTTGGGGGTTCTTTTCTGTGGTCTTTATTTTACCCATTATTAATGGGTACCTAATGGGTATAAATAAATAAATAAAGGGTATGAATACCTAAATAAATAAATAAATAATGGGTATAAATACCTAATGGGTTGTTTGTGGAACATTATTGCTTGTAACAAGTGGCTCATCATTGTGCTTAACAATGCCTTTGCCCCTTATGGCAAGTTCAAATGAGCAACAATTAAAATAACAAGGGGTGTGTCACACTGTGGCCTTGCCATTTGCATTTTAAAAAAAAGGTATCATGAGGCAAAAGAAGAATTATGAAAACTCAAAATTATTTCACCATGCAAAAATATAATCTTCAAAAAATCCTTTAAAAGAAATCAAAATCCTTCAAGAGATTATAACTCTATAACTAATCTCCAAGTTTCAAAACAAGCCAAAATATTATCTTTAAAAAATTCTCATATCAAAATAGACCTATTTACATAAGGGCCAAAATCCCTTAAGCTACTATACTCTATAATGAATCTAAACATAATGTTCTTGCCTTGGTAGGCAAGGGCAATAAATGTTTCATGAAATTCTCAAAAAATTGGAACTTGCACCAATAAAAACTTACCAATAAAACTTGGGTGAATATTTCTCAAAATGCTTGTTATTTCAAGAAATTATTCTTTTGGTGTTATTTGCAAATTAGTTGTTGTAGTAAACCAATTATTTAATTGTTTATGAATGCACAACACATTGCTTGGGATAGGTTTTGTTCCAATGTTGTCTGACTTTTGATTTTAAAAAGAACCTTTGGTCTTGATTTTAAAACTTAAAAAATAAATTATGGAGCCTTTGATTAAGTTTTAAGATTAATTCTTTGGGTTTTTTAAACTTCTATTTTTGCTCTAGTTTTGATTTTTTCTTAACAAAATTGGAGCCCAACCTAATTTAAAAGCAAGTTTGATTCCATTTTCATTACGCACATAAACATTAAATTATTTTTTTGGTGTAATATTAGTTTGTTCAACAAGTTCACACAATCCAAGATCAAAATTCAATTGCTTCCATAAAAGATAGGTTCATGCTTGCTTTTACTTTTTTTGTGTGTGGAAAAGTTGTATAAAACATTAAGAGAAATTAGGTTTTTTCACACAAAAGGTTGCAACTAATGATGTGTGAGTAAGCTTTATGATTCCATTCATCACAATGTACAATATGTGATGTTTGTTCTGGCTTATATTATATTAAAATAATAATTTGACATCAAATTATGCCACATATTACATTTGAGAGTCCATTTCTAAACTAATAGCAAATTGGCTAAAAATGATTAATGTTGGCTAATAACAAGTTGTCCTTGTCACAATGTGAATAGTAATAACATATTTTATGATATATTGATCTTGTGTTTATATGTCGAGATTTAACAATTTACAAGTTAATTTGTAACTCATGATTTTAAACAAATTCTATAAAATATTCTACTTTTAAAGACTCAATCCTTAATGCAAATGGCTCCTATTAAACCAAATAGGACCCTTCTATACATATTTTCATAAAATATTAAAGCTATTCGTAAAATCTTCCCATGTTTAGGTGCATGTTTACACCCCATTTTAATTTTGTTTCATGCTTACTTTGGAATCATTCTTAAAATCCTCCCAAACACCCCAAACAAGGAATAAACTCACAGAAGTTGAAAAGAAAAATCAAGTTGTCAGCTTGGTTATTGCCTAAGTTAGAATTAGTGGAGTCACACACAATGTTGAAAAACAAGAATGTTTCTTGTTGAAAAGGAAGCAATGCAAAAACCCCATGCTCCTTTTTGAAAGAACTCTTTGAACAATATAACACACACACACAAGTGCTAGTGCTAGAGATAAAGAAACAAACACTAGAAACACAAAAACCAAAAAATCAAGGACATGCACACACATGAAAAGCTTGGAAATTGGCTTGGAAATTAGTAAACCTTAAGTAAAAACTTTGAAATTGGGATGGAGAAATCCATTTCTTCAAAATTAGTACATACACATGGCAAAGCCCAAAAAGCTTGAAATTTGACAAAACGACACACAATTTTTTTTGACAAAGCTTGAAAGCCTTGGAAATTGAGAGATACACACAATTTGGAACACAAGAAGAAAAACACACACAACACCTGTTTTACTCCATCATTCTTTGTTATAAATGCAATCCTTAAGGCATTCTGTTGATGGGAGGGATCAAGTCCCAGCCTCCATGAATTTTCCACACAATGCAAAGAAAGCTTCAACCTTTATGCTCCTTGCTTGAAGAGGAGAAAAACAAGAATAATCCTTTGTCGTTCTTTGTCAAAAATACATCACTTGAGCTCCTTGCCAAGAACACTCCTTTCTAAAGATAATTCTCTACACAAAGCAACAAAAAACTTCAACAAGATACTTGGGGTGAAACTTATTTGACCCCAATATCAATGGAAAAACAAGTTTCACCTCACCTAGTTTTCATTTGTAAAACCATGCCTGGAATTTTGAGTGATCAAGCCCTATTTTTCCTCAACTAGCCCATTTGGCACTGAGGTTACAACCCTTTTATGCATCATTTATTATGCACAAGAATAATTCACCTTAACCTAACCTTCAAACCTAATTTTGATTCCAACTCCTCCAAATATCTTACATTAAATATTGAATTATCAATAGGTTATGAGTAGCATATGGATATGGGTATTGATTGATTATATATGCTTGTTGGATATATTATTATTAGGATCTCCAAGATAATCAATTCATAAGATTAAGGTATTGATAAATACTTATGTGAATTCTTAACAAATGTAATACCCATTTTGCATTGTGTACATTCATTATTATTAAAAAATCAATGAACTTGGGGTTACCTTTGACAAGTGGGTGCGGGTAAAATCCAATGGATTTTGTACCCACCCATCTAATTCCTTTAGGAGGAAGGGTTGGCCCCTGCTAATGTTTTTTTGCCCATCAACCTGATGAACCCAACTTCGTGGGCTCTTGTATATTCTACCTTCAACTGATATTAGGCACTTCTTTTGCTGAATATTTATTTATTTATTGATTTTACAAAAAAAAAAAAAAAAAGGTTCGATAGTTTCAAGTTTAATTTTCCAGAATTTCAACAGTTGAGGAATAAGAATGCAAAATATGTCTTGTGTTGCACATGTGTAATAGTAATCCAATAGGTTTCAATTTTCAACAAATATCAATATATTTTTCTCTTTTTTTGGCTAGACCTTTTGCAAATTATTTTGTGCCCAACATCAATCATAGATATGGTATGTGTGTATGTGTATGGTATATACCTATTTTGGTCATCTATTTTACATCAAAACAATCAAAATACTTATTACCATTCAGTGTTCATGGTTTAGTCAACAACTAACATAAATAATAGGTACACATTTTCTAACTCCATGTTCCTTTGCAATTTGACTCAGTTAGGATGGTAGGCTCTTTGCCAAGGCAAAAAACAAGACCATACCATCATCATGGGTGGCATTCAATTTGGATCAATTAGTTGATCTTTCATGATCAACCAAACGCATTTGGGCCCCCAAGGAAACATAAACAGTTGCTGAATAGAGTAAATTGTGTAACATATCTCTGCACCATATCTATGGCATTCACTCTGGCACCATCCCACAGAGGTGGTTAGGTGATGATAAGTGGTTCATAAATGCAGACAAGGAAAAGTTCAAGAAATGATCCAAAAGTAACTTATGTGTGTGGTGTTCTTGAGGCCAGATTTCCCATCTGATACTCCTGGCTGCCCTCTTTTGATTATCCTTTTCTCTACTTGACTGGCTTGAGGTGATAAAACCAGTGTTGTACTGGTAATGCATATAAGGTGCGACCTAAGTATATGTTGAGTACTACTGGTGTTGAAGAACATACTAGGTAACCAGTTGGGTATGACATCATGAAGCAATACCAACCTTACATCAGTACCTGTTTGGTATGGGACCTGAGGTAATGCCAGGCACACAACTGCCTTATACCAGGATCAATACTAGGTTTATATACTTGCCATATTCCAGGCAAAAATCAGCCTTGGACCCTAATACCAGACTGGTATGAAAGTTTTTACAAAGGTACCCATTGGCAGTACCTGCCAAGTTCGAAGGAAAAGAAATGAAAAACCCCATACCAGGGTTTAGCAATGTTCAAAAATGGGCTTTAGCAAACCAACACTCATCAGTGTACCAATGGATGGAACCTTCAATTGGGAGCTGGCATGGATGAACCCCAACTCAAACCATGTTGGGTTCCACCTTGGTTCAAGTTAAAGGTAATCCCATTAGTAGAAGGAAAAGCACTGAGAATGATAGTTTTTACACTCTCTCTTTTGAATCCAAAACCCTTATACCCAAAAAATCTTCAAGTTTCCCTTTCAGCACCCCAGCCTAGAAATGATGTAAGCTGATCCTATTCTAGCCATAATGGCTCATCCCATATAGCACCATTTTTTTTGCCTATTCTAATGCCAAGGGTAAGCCTCCCAAGATTGTTCGTTCCCTCCAACCAGGGTTTCTTTAAGGATTTTGAGGTGTAGCCAAAGTGACGACCATTTGGCTAAATTATTTTCTTGATGAGAGTGTAAATAATTTAGCCAAATTTGGCTACATACTAGACGTGAAAGTAGAAAAAAAAAAACAGAATCATTCTATATTTTTGGCTGCTTATTGGAACTTAACATAAAATCTGGCAATTTGGATTTTTTTTTTGAAAAATCTGGCGAATGTGGGTCATCTTTTCCATGAAAAATCCCTTTTATAAGTTGAACTCATATTTTTCAGGTCGAAAAAATTTCGTATTTCAACAGCATTCAAACAAAATCACGAGAGATGATAAAAGATTACATATTTTGGGTCTAGTACATTGGTTTCTTTTTTCTTTTTTGACGAATTTTTGCACCACCACAACAACAACAAAATTAGTGCAAACTGTTCAAAGGGTGTTCTTCCCGCCCCCCCACCCCCACCCCCAAAGCTGCAAAAGTTGCCATGTTTTGAAGGAAAAAAAGACAGAAGTCTGTCATGTTTTAGACAAAGCATGCCAAGAGGTAGCCAAAACAAAGGTGGATAGTTTTTTTTTTAAATTCTCCTCAAGCTAAATTTGGCTCATTCCTCTTGTGGATGATTGATCCCCAGACGACCTACTTGACAAAATTAAGGGAAAAAAACTCTGGTCCCATAATTTGAATGAAAATTTAAAATTGATTTTTGGCCTTGCCTACTACCAAGGCAAGGATATTGTTAGTGTTTAGATTCATTATAGAGCATAGTAGCTTAAGGGATTTTGACCCCTAGTTAATAATAATAGGTCTATTTTTTTATATGAGGATTTTTGAAAGATGATATTTTGGCTTGTGTTGAAACTTGAGATTAGTTCTTATATATAATATCCCTGGGTGGTCGAGCTTTTTCATCCATCCATCCCGTCGTCCATCCCGTCGTCCATTCGTCCCTCCATCCACTTAGTCCGTCCATCCGTCTGAACCTGTCCATTCCGACCCGTTAATGGTCTCTGCGATGCCGATTCTGCAACCCCCCAGATGACAAATTTACTATTGTAGGATTTTTTATGCACAAAATAGGGTGGACAGTCCAAGACTGGCTTCAATAGGTGGACAGTCTAAGAAGTTGAAGATATCAACTTTTGGATGGGGGATGGTAGGGTGTTGGGGGAGGTATTTTTGGGATTTGGAGGGTGGGTGAGGAGATTTT
>Ga0209611_10005418_pt1 | contig 21395 bp, 23 predicted proteins | sample S1TSphgellanicum_3_FD_187693 | JGI IMG/M metagenome (GOLD analysis project Ga0209611, IMG submission 187693) | Host-associated microbial communities from peat moss isolated from Minnesota, USA - S1T2_Fc - Sphagnum magellanicum MG (SPAdes) (version 2) | ecosystem: Host-associated > Plants > Peat...
ACAGTTTCCAGTTCACATCCAGAGAGCAGAAACAACAAAATGCATGTCTGCCTGTTTTTGTGTGGAGGAAGCACTGTGCAGTCTTGAAAAGATCAGTTAATGGTCTTGTTCTAAAAGTTATTTGGTCACCTGTTTCCCAGTTTCCGTTCTCTCCGTCCTTGTTTTATCTTATTTTTTGCATTTTACTGTTTCTTCTTTGATCTTACTTCTCTTTTTAGTTTTACTTGGAGATTTTATTCCAATTTTTGTTTGGCTTCCTAACGAGCCTCATCGTAAAATCTTCCATCACATTTCAGATTTGTAAAAAAAAACTCAGTACTTAGGTTGTTTGATGGGGGCCTCCTGTACTTGATAATTAAGAAACAAAGTCAGAAATGGATGTTCAGGTAATCAATTACTACATTTATACCTAGCGATTGGTGGTAACTAGACAGTGAATAGATTGTTGCTCTTTTGTCAGACTGTACCTATTCCGGTTTCCTCATATTACTCAATGTTTATCTTTTAGTCTTTCTGCAGTTTGTTGTCAAGGTCTCTACTTGTTTGGTCTAGAAATCTGGAAAGGTCTGCTTGCAAGTTCACACCTCAGTGGGTGTCCCTTATCACGCTAAACACTAAAAAGCCATATGGTTCAGTGTGCTGCCTATGCTTGACAGTAGCTTTGTGCTTTAGTTGAGAAATTTCTTGCTTCCTACACAGCTTGTCAAGCATCCTAAATGCATTCCATGCAAACTCTGCATTCTGAAAGGGAATGCATCACACCTAGTCAAAAGCTCAGAGCCTGGTTTGTGAATTTGGAACAGATATACCTGTTTGTAGGTTGTAGATGGTAAGAGTTGTGGGCTTCTGCTGAGGTGGTCAATACAAGTGCCAGCATTCAGCCAACAGCTCAAACATTCACGACATAGCATTGTTGTTGGATACAAACAGAATAACCACTGAATGTGCACCCTTGATGTTGTTGCCCAGGCACCTTCGCACAGTCAGGATCTTCACAATCAAGTGCTTGTGGAAGACGTGAGGTATCCAAATAGACAGAGAGAATAAGGCTAGGATACCTTGCCTGTTGCAATCAGATGAAACTGGTGACTACTCAAATAGGCTAAGACTAAGAAGCAGTGAAAGCAAAGATGGTAGGTGTGATAAGTCTCAACCAACATAAGTTGTAAACTGCTACTATCAGCGTCAACTGAAACATCTGTTACTAAAGGGACAAAGCTAACCCATTGACAAGGCAGAACAAAAATCATCAGTTGAAGGAAGTGACAAAAAAATTCCCAACAGGGGTGTGGAGCAAATTCAGTTTGGGATGTTGCATGGAAGTGTTGATGTTGTAAGAAATGGGAGGAAAGACTGAAAAGTAGTCCAACCCGGATCACAATCACAGTGATATGGAAAGAGCAAGTCATTCAAGAAGTTGTTACTGTTAGCGACACATGTCCCCTTTTGGCAATCTGCATCTTTGCATACTGTACCATTATCTCCTGCTACAAAATGTTGGGTGATAAGAGCACCACTGTCACATATATATGGCAACACTTCACTTCATCCAAAACTTCACTGTGAACATGAAAGAAACTCCCAGTTTTTCAAGAGTGTAATAATGTGCAAGTGTTTTGCAACTCTTGTGATAATCAAGCTACTCAAATTATGTAGCCACAATACCATGCACATTGTAAAAGAAAACCAGAGTACATGGCAGTACAACCAAGCTCCCTGAAAAATGGGGAACATTGTGAGCCTTATACTGAAGGTAAAACACAAAAATGGTCCAGGATAGAAATGCTTTATCCTCGCATCAGGAGGCATTGCAATTTCATCATTGTCATAAGGAAACAAATACTATTGAGTGAAGGGAATATGACATAAGAGTTACCCTACACATTGACAAAGATCTCAGTTGGATCCATTGAAAAACTGATCCAGAAGTTCTGTGAAATCGCAGGGATAGTAAGAAAGAGAATACCTGCAGCCAAGCTTGGAAGTGGAGGCAGCCCAAGACCAAAGGCCTTTGTTGGAGTTAGAACCACTACAGACAAGGTAACAACTGCCATCAAAATACATGAGCAAAACAGCTTCATTGTATCGATGTGGAGGACCTAAAAACCACACAATCGAATTGATCGTTGTGCTTGAAGCACAATCTAAAGTCATTCACGAATGATTCCCAACCCAAAGGAATAACACGAAAACCAAGCTCACATATGTTTTGCTTCCCAATTCATTTTTTTGGTTCCAAACTCCAGTGCAAGTTTATTGCTGGAGTTCGGATATACTGGACTGTAATCAAAGTGTTGTTATTGGAAGCTCTGCAATAATTCCAAGTCCTTTGCTTGCATGATTTGGGTTGGTAACCAAATTTGCCCCAGCTTTAACCTTCCTTCTTCTCAGTTGTTGAGAGAAGAATCACACAAAACAAGATTGCACAGCAGCAGCAGATAACGAAATTTCACTCTTACAAAAATTGTACAACACTTTTTGCTGAGATCGCCTGATGATCAAAAAGATATTCCTTCCGTGAGCAAAAAAAAGACCCGCCTCGTTCATTACCCAAACACAGAAGGAACCCCTTTTTTCTTCCCCCCACCTCGTTCTCACAGCTTACAATTGAAGCTCTCTGCAGTCATGCAAAATCAGAGAGCACCCCTAATCCCCTGCAAAGATGTTAGTTTGAATACAAAAGAAAGAGAAAAAAAGCTTCTACCTAGGCATGTGAAACGCGCTCAAAGTTCTTCACATTTTCTGCACCTTAGTGTATTCCCCATTTTAGCACTGAGTGTTCTTCCCTTGCTTCCTAAACCCTTCTCTCGCACACCTCCATTCGATCAGACACCTATGAGAGGAGAAGTCCACAGGAAACAGACGTCATTTATTACAATAAATGACTAGCAACAAACAACTAGGCCACGTCCAGCAGCAGCGCTGCTTTCAGTAACCAGGAGGCACACACAAGTGTGAAAGAAACTAGTGTTGGTCTTGTATTGACTTTTGATGAACACACCAGCCTCGTCCTGGACATGAACCAGCGGCACCTACACTTGTACCTTAACCTTCTTGAGTAAGGCCTCTTAGGAGAACCCCAAGCAGGGGAGGGAAAAACAGACCTAGTCTCAAGCTCTTGTTAGAGATCTCAAGTAAGGACGACCGACTTGGCCTCTCCAGTGTCCGGAAGCTCTGGAAATATCACAAAGCTTCTTCCTCAGCCAGCACGTATAGGGTAAGGTTTCTTTTTTAGGTCCTTTCGGGAAGTAAGGTGCTTGGCATGAGGCCGGTAGGCCGACGAGGGTTGCGCCGCACTTCCTGAAAGTACCTAAAAAAAAACCTTTCCTGACGTAAAGTACCAGATAGATTTTCCCATTTCTTTTACGCTCTTTCTTTCCCTGTTGAAGTTTCTTTCATCTCGTCCTGTGTATTATCTCCTTCAGCTTTGCTCTCTGTTTGCATTATCCCTCTCAGTCTTGGGCAGAGTTCTGTTTTCACATTTCTTGTTATTTTTTGAATTCTGTCTTGTTAGATTTTCTTTTAGGCTTTAAAGATTTCTTTTTCTAAATTTAAAGATAAATAATTTAATTTAAAAAAAGAAATGTAAAGAAAAAAAAAGATATGAGAGAAGAAAATTTTGAAAAAGTACATGTAAAGTCCTGTTTGACCGTTGACAGTTTTCTTACGCGAGCATAAGAGTACTCTTATGCTCACGTACTTTATGGGTTTAAGGGGTACTCCATTAAGAGTACTCTCAGTTGTGCCTGAGGAGGCGCAAAAATCTACACAAAGAAAAAATCTCTAGGGGTCTTTGCAGCCTCTTAAATCTAATAATTAATGGAGGAAATGTTGAATTTGGACTCCGAGATACTGATTTAGTCTACCATTGTGAGATCAATAATGTGTCGAAGCAACCCAAATTTAGTGATTGGGTGGGACCTTTTTGTGGACGCCAAAGCACGTGAAGGTATGTCAACTGCTTTGAATTGCACGCGATGTGGCTATGGTTTTGAATTTCAGGTAAGTAAGCCAGCTGCTTCAACCCTTGTGACTGTGTCCTGGTTCATACCAGTGTTGGGCAGGTATCAGTTTTTTAAAGAATTGTTGGATCCGGTTATGACAAAAAAAACTTAATAAAGACCTGGTCCTCTCTAAATTTCTATAGTATTTTCTTCAGCATTGCGACAGGTTATGTTTTTTTATTAAAAAAATTTGACTTGTTCTAACAAATTTGAAAACAGTCGGTTATCCTCCAGTGGTTCTCACAATCTGGTAATGACTTTTTTTTGGGTCAAAATCATAAAATCTTAATTTCAACTTAATAATTTTTTTTATAACATTGACAAGGTACCAACAATTGTCATTTTACACATTTAGAGTTTTAAAAATTATCTTTTTCAAATTGTTTGAATTGTTTTTAAAAAATTTCATCTGTTTCAATAAATTCCACTAAACTAGATGGATAGGGTTGTTTGGTCAATTTTTACTCACAAAACTTATTTTTACTGAATTTTCAGTTTGCAGCCTACATCTCCTGAAATTAGTAAATATTCTTGCTAAAGAAAAAAATTGTTCCAATTTATGATCCAATAATGTTTAGATCTATCAAGCAAGGAAATTAACAATAGGAAACATCGTTTCATGTTTCTTCTACCATTGAAAAAGATATTTGATGTTTTAACATATAGTTAATAATGTCTGAAAATCAGCAACTCCCTCTTCACAAGTTTTTTTGTTGGTTCACTTATACTTGTAATATGCTCAAAAATATCCAAACTACAATCTTAATGATTAAAAAATCCTCATCAGCAAAACTTATCTCAAAAGAATGCAAATGTTCATGACATTTTACCAATATAGGATATAGAGACTTTATCATATTCTTGCACAACAACTCCATGGTCCTTTCCAAGAAATGAGGATACTATATGAAGGTTTTAAAATTTAAGATATAACATTAAAAAAACCATGTTATGTTTTTTTTTCCTCATATTTCTTTAAAAATCAAAGGAAAGAATCAAGTACACCACAAAACTCCTTTCTAATATTAAAGGCTAGCGAAATTAACTCATTAGCAACAACATATTCATCTTCCATTAAACTTTCAAAATAAAGTAGAGTTCATTATATTATTTGGTTTTAAACTCAAGAAAATTTCAAAATGTAATGCATCATTAAAGAACCAACGTCCACAAGATTGGTTTAGAACATAGGGAATGACAATGAGAGAAAGACAATCCACAATAATTTGAAAATATGCCATGTTAAAAGAGGTGGCACTCGTCCAATAACCTTAATAACAATCCATTTTCATAGTAAAACACAATAATTGCCTGAAATTGCAATGAGTCTTGAAACATTAGTATTTTACTACCTACAAAATAATAACAAAAAACTTTAGTAGCAAAATTAAGTTCTAAAATATTAAAAAATCAAATTTGAAAACATTATCTAAATAAATATTGAGCAATACCTTGTTTTCACTAATGTGTTTGGTTTTCTTAGGTGTAAACCACCTTCAACACAAGCTTTATCCCACTCCTAGCTATAATTTTCAGATTTTTTAGGCCAAATGATGCACTTTTGCATATATGTTTGTGCAAACTTAATAAAAACATATTTGAGACTTTTGCACACATTTTCATTTATTTGTTCTACTAAGATGCCTTGGAAAAAACATGACCAAAACAACCAAGACATTGGAGCAGATGAGGAGATCCCAAACAACATAAGAAATTACAAAAACTTGGCGAAATAAATTATGGAGATGAAAGTGTAAATCTCATCAATAATAAGGGCTCAAACGCTTCCTAGGGTTATTTTGTGCAACATGGTAGTGACATGAAAAAAAGTGGCATAGTCTATAAATGAACCTCCTAGATGCAACAAACCTACCAAGCTTTCTAGTTGAAGCTTTGAAACAAGGTTGAAATAAAGCTTGAAGAAGCCATCACTATAGTTCAAGTGATAACAAAGCTCGAACAAATGCCAAAATATGTTGCCTGAATTACCAATTCACAATTAATGGGGATCAATTACAATAACAACATAAGATACAAAACAAGAGAAAGGTCAGTTTCTAACAAGTTTCTAACTTTAGGGTTTTGAGTGTGAACAGAAAATGGTTTGAGGGTTTTTCAAGTGGAGCCTGTTTTTTTTTTGTTGGCGGCTGGGAGTTTTTGCTTTCAATGGTGTGGAGACAAGAAAGATCACCAAATGGAGATGCAATGGTGTTTGATAGCATTGAAACATGTGTGTTGTTTTCTTTTGTTTAGTGCGTGTGTGTGTTGGTATTAGATGTAGGATGATTGTGTGGCAAGGGAGTTACCAAATGAAGTGCGCTCGGCAGAAATCTCGTGGAGCAACAATGGAAGGATGTGTAACAGTGCAGATAAGTAGTGTGGTTTTGATTTTTTGGAATAGGGAAGTTGTAGAAGATGGTTTTTTTAGGTTTATTTCAAATGGAAGTACAAAAGAATCCGTTGCGCAATGTACTCAAGGAGGCAAAGTTTGTATCTAAGGGTTGGTATTGATGGTTGATGAGGGGGATGATGAGAAGTTTTGAGGTTTTGAAAGCGACTAGAAACTCTTTTCAAAGTTTGTGTTTGGGTTGATTTGTATATGGGTTTTGTTGGCTTGCATTTCAAGAAAAAATACCTTGATTTTTGGGAACTCCGAAGAACTACAACAGTCCATTGAAGTTACGGGGTCAATCATACAAAGGAGGATATTGTGGTTCTTTGTAAGTCTTGTTGAAGCAGTCACTAGGGGAAGTGAATATGTGTTATCTTTCTATTTTTTTATTTTGTTAAGTGGAACGATGGTGTCAGGAACATTGGGTTATGTGATTTGAGTGGGTTGAGGCATTTACGTCATCGAATGTAAACAGGAACTTGAGTTCCCATGGATGTCTATTGTGATCCTAGGTTTGTGTGGTCTAAAGACTTTGAGAAGATGAAAGAAGGCCAATGGGCTCAAGAAAGAGAGATTAAAACGATCTAACCCCTTAAAAACCTCAAGCCTCTCTTTGATGAAGAAGGTAGTATCTTATGTGGTTACTAGATAGAACTTGGGTGGACACCAGCTCATGCTAGTGTGAAACTCTGAAAATGTATTTGCTATTCAATATGTATATTATTTGTATTTTGTTTGTCTTACGCTCTTGTTTTTGGTATCAAACCAAGTCGAATTAGGTACACACCTATTAATTTGGAACAACATTATGTGTGGTGATAGGTGTTATGTCCCATGAAACTATGTCTAATCCTGATTCAAATCAGTTGTCACTAATCTTCAAGTAATTCATGATCGGTAGACTGTTAGGAGCTTCAACAACTCTTCCAGTGAACCCCTCCCTCAAGTTGGATCTGATGTTTTAAAGTTGGTTGGATTTGGGGTGCTTACTATGGTGGGATTCAACCCTGCAGAGGCACAAGTTGGAGACATTATCATCAAAGTCACACACAATGGATGTGTGTCTAGGGTGAAAGTGTGGGTAAAATCATAAGATGGAACAAGTAGCTGGTACAAAAGTGCAGAGCTATAGTAGTAGTTCCACTTCACCTCATACCTCGCATAAATCCACCCACATTGTGTCAGATGGAGCCAAGGAAATTCCTAAGGTTGGAGATATTTAGATACCTTAATCTACAGGATCTCTTGATCACTTCACTAAATTTTTCATTCCCAAAATTAAAGTCTTGTTCCAATCAAGTGACAGGATTCTCAAAGTTGAAACATTAGGTTTATCATCATGATTGGTGTGCTAGAGACTTTGGCAAAATGATGAGCTTCAACAAGCATGGCAAGTAGATAGCTCATATGAGTAAACCTTCTCACCTTTTCCAATTGTTTTTCAGGACCTTATTCCAGTAGCAAAAGGAGATTAGCAGGATTTCTTTGAATACATAAGTGCAAGATGACCTTTAGGTTTTGTTTAGGAAGATGTCATGAATTTTGGAAACCTCTTATAATCATATCCTTTAACAAAATTGTGTTTTTCCAAAAACACAGTACAAACTCTGTAGTCACCAAATTAGTTGATTTTCATTAGTAACCCAGGTAGGACTCTCTCTTTGAGTTTTTGGAATTTGAAATTTAATTTTCAGAGAGATTTTGAATCCTTCATCAATAACTTAGATGAAAGCCAAATGTGGAAATAGGATTGTTAAGCAGTGCCTTTCCAGTGTTGACATTCAATGCTTATGCACTAGATATAGTAGATTTATGGTTGTGTGATGTCGTAACTTGAATCAAGCTCCAAGTATCAATGCTTCACCAAAATCCCTTATCCTTGGATCCTGTAATGACGACATAGGCAAAAGGAATACTTTGTGTACTAAATGCACTGTAGAAGGAAATTGGATTGGTAGTGTTTATGATTATAAGGGTTTCTGCACTTGTAGAGATTCTCTTTCGACAATCTATCCCAATAGTTTTCATTATTTAATCAAAATCCAACTAATCACCATGACTAGTCCTCAAGGTATGGATGAGTTGAATTGGGGTAGGGACCATGAGGATGTAAACGATTGGGCTGAGTGTCTAACCATGGCAGCTGAAGTTAGATATCTCAATGATGATAAGATGTTTAAGATAGCCAAATTCAACTTGCGCGGCAAAGTTAAGGAGTGGTTCAAGAAGCTCAATCCACCACCGGCAGATTGGACTGTCCTAAGGACTGCAATTGTTCAGAAGTTTGGTGATGTTGATGTGGATGAGATTTGTGTCAATCTTGATGCAATCAAACAAGAACCCAAAGAGCAGGTTGAGAAATATTTTGAAAGGTTGGATAAACTTTTTCAGAGAGGGAGGATTGGTGATATTAAGCAGAAAATAAGGTTTCTGGCTCAACTCAAGCTAGAACTTAGAATACTTTGTGTGGTAAGGACAAACATAGACATTGAAGAAATGGTGATTGCAACAATAGAGATAGAGAGGGTGCTACGGGATTTGGGGCAAACACCATGTGATCCCCTGAGGGAGGAGAAGGATGAAGATGTAATTAAGGAATCATCTACAGATAAAAAGTTGTCAATGTTGAATGAAACCTTGATACATTTCTTTAAGGAATTTGGCAGTAGAAATGGAACAAGTGTTAGCTCTTCTAGGAGTGCATCTAGGTGTCAATTATGCCAAGCTAAAGACCACACTGCAGTGGCCTGTCAAAAGCACAATGATATGCGACCCAAGTGTAGCAAATGTGGTGGAGGACATAGGGTTGAAAACTATGGCATAAGGTGTTCATTCTGCAATGGTATGGGGCACTCAAAGGATCGCTGTTGGAGGAAGAAAGACACTAAGCCTTCTAACTCTACTGCCAATTACCTTGAGGTGTTGGTAAATGATGAAGAGGCCACACTAAATGAATTGAACAGGATTTGTGGTGCCAATCACCATTTGAAATTTGGAAACAAGATTCCTAAAAAAAGACTCCCAGTACAGGCAAATGAAGCAGAAGGAGTTGTTGAACAAGTAGAGCGTGCTGATGTTGGAAATAGGACCAGGGAAGCAATATTCGATTCTAGTGCAAGATCACAAATTCTTCTACATTTCATGAAGGGCCAAATTTCTCTAACCCCAATGGAGACAATCATGAAGATTCCTGGAGAAAGGGAATATCTTGAGGGGTTGGTTAAATTGGCTAAAAGAAGGAAAGATGAAGAGGCTAGCAGGAATCAGGTTGCTACTATCAACATCACCCCTGTTGTTACAAAGATTTCTGTTAACAAAAATTATAGAGGTAAAACCATGCACTTGCCTATGGAAATCAACAATGGGATGATTGAAGGACTTGTGGACACTAACGCATCTATGTTAGTAATGGCAGCCAATATAGTACAAGAGCTTGGGATCATGCATTTGGTCTCAAGAAATGAAACATACAAGACAACATTTGGGATTATCACCACTACTTTGGGAGTGTTGGGTTTACGGTTTAAGGTTTAGGGTTGGCAATGTTGTTTACAATATGGTGTTTTTGGTGATAGATACAGATACATATGACCTCTTGTTAGGTTTGGACTTCCTCATGAAGATTGGGGCAGTGGTTGATGTAGAAAAAGGCACTATACAAGTTAGGCATGGACTTGGGGTTAATGTGGAGATGTTCCCTCTGAATGTTGTAAACATTGTACAACATGGGGACACACAACATACCTCTTCTGTGGGACCCATTAAGAATCTTGGCAAGATGTTTCAACAACTCAAAGTGGAGGACTTGCTTGAGAAGGGCTTGTCTTGGAAAGGCGGATGTTCTTTAGGTTCAAACCATCCTAATGATGAAGGATCATGTGATGACAACACAATTGAATTTGGGAGTGAGACTAATGAGGAAGATGTTTAGTTGAATCTGATCATGCAAGAGAATGACTTAGCATCTGAAGATGATTTGAAAGACCAAGGACTAAACCATCTTATTCAATAAGAATTTGCCAATCAAATTATGAATTTGATATTACAAGATCGACATTGTAGACTATTGGATGAATACATTACAGAAGGGGATGATTATGTTGATTGGCTTCAATGGGCAGATGTTGAAGAATAAAAAAAACTCAAAGGAGTTTCTGTCACTATGCTTATGCTTAATCCAGTGCATTTAGATCATGAAAATATGCAACAGGTTGTTCCATCTAGAAATGAAAGGTGGGATGAAATACAAAGTAGGATAAAGCTTGACCAGGCCCTTAGTGAAAACCAAGTTGGGGAGCTATGGACTTTGTTGGAGGACTTTAAGGATGTTTTTACTTGGCACAAAGGGGAGTTGGGGTGTTACACAATAGGGGAACATGCATTTCACACACAAGGCTTTCCCCCATGTCGCACCACACCTGGGAGGCTATCTTATTAAGAAGAAGCTAAAGTGAACAAACAGATTCAGGCATTGATCAAGTTTGGTAAGATGAAGAATAATGACTCTAAATATGTTTGCAGAGTCAATCTACCTATTAAAAGGGATGGCAACAAGTAATTATGTGGTGATTATAGACCATTGAACATGCAGACCAGAAGGGATTCATTCCCAATGTCTTTGATTGATGATGTTCTCTATTAGATGGGAAGCAGCCAATGGTTTAGTGCATTGGATTTGCAATCTGGCTTTTGGTAGATTCGAATGTCACCAGATGACATAAAAAGACATCCATAATAACAAAGCTTGGTCTCTATGACTGGAATGTGATGTCGTTTGGACTTAAGAATGCAATAGGGATGTTTTCTAAGACCATGGTTGAAGTATTTAAGGATTGGACAAACCAATTCTTGAAGGTCTTTGTTGATGACTTCAACATACAAAACCATACATGGGAAGAACACCTTAAACATTTGAAGGTTGTTCTTACACAATTGCAGGAGGTAAATTTGAAACTAAACCTTGGAAAATGCTCTTTTGGTGCACAACAAATTGTATTTTTAAGACATGTTGTGACCAGGCAGGGCTCATATCCTGATCCAAAGAAGGTACATGTTGTTAAAGACTTTCCAGTACCCAGGTTTGTAACTAATGTGCAGGCCTTTTTAGGTTTAATAGGATATTATAAGAGCTTTGTATGTGGGTATGCCAAAATTGTTGTGCCATTTTTTGATTTGACCAGGAGGGATTAGAATTTTCTTTGGACCTTTATCTGTTAAGAAGCCTTTGATGTGTTCAAGCTCAGGCTGATTGAGGCACCCATCCTTGTAAGGCTTGATTTTGAAAAACCCTTCATATTTGATGTAGATTGGTATATAAAAGGAGTAGGGTCAATTCTATCCTATAAGAAAGATAAACATGAATGTGTTATTACGTAAGTGAATAAAGGTCTTACACCCTCACAAAGGAAGTTCCATCCTATGGAAGGTGAGTGTTATGCTCTAATATGGGGGATAATGCATTTCCGGTAATACTTGTATTAGGCTTCCTTTATTATTAGGATTGACCACAAGCCATTAGAGTGGCTTGCAATAGTTTCTGATCCATTTGGTAGGAGAGGTAGGTGGATCTCCATGCTTTAAGAATTTAATTTCAAAATTGTCAATAGAGTAGGAGCTAGGCATGCAAATGTTGATGTGTTGAATTGTAACCCAGTTGATTCACATGATGAGGATGAAGATTTTGGGATGGAGATACAAGATGAGAAGAAGGATGTTAATGTGGTACAAGTTTGGAAATCCTCTACCTTGAGTCCACATATCTTCACCCTCTCCTAGTTTGTTGATGCTAAATTGATGCAGAGGGAAGAACATGAAGAAATTAATCCGTATGGGGAATGTGTTGAAGAGAATTCCAATCTCTTAATTGAAGCACCTATTCCAAAAAGAAAGGCAAAAGGGGCTTCAATACCAGACGTTGACTATTAGGGATTGATTTGTGAGGTTCAAGAGATGGTGGATGCAAAAATGAACTCCATTGATGTGAGTAACAATGAAGAGGACAATGGAGTGGAAGAAACAGCGAAACAGATGGACATATGGAAGGATGAAACCTGTATGGTCCTATTGTCTGGAGGCATTCTGGATCAAGTGCTAAATGATGTTGTTGAGGTTGATCGGGCCAAAAGAAGATTATTGAATTACCATTGGACAGAAGATACATTATTCTTCAAAGATCTGGTAGTGCCAAAACCCGAGGAAAGACATGTGTTGGTCAAGAACATACACAAGGAGATTGGACATTTCAATGAGGGAAGGACATTAGTTGAGGCTAAAAAAAGGTTTTTTTGGCTTGACAGAACAAAATATCTGAGGATGGTGGTGAGACAATGCCAATGTTGTCAGCTTGCCAAAAGTTCAGGAAACATCAGATTCAATATTGAAGAGATGAAAAGCATTCCTGTTTGTGACCTTTTCTACAGGGTGGCATTGGATACTACAGGACTGTTGCTTGAAACTAAAAACGGAAATAGGTATGCTCTAGTTGCCATAGACAGTGTGGTGCGACGCAAGACTTGTCAAGGACCATGATGTTGCCACTGCCACTAGATTTCTGGAAGAGGAAATCATATGTAGATTTGGTGTGCCTAGATTCATATTCATTGACAATGGAGGTGAGTGGATGGCTGAATTCAATTTGATGTGTAAAAAAATGGGAATACTCATTAGTTCACAACTCCACAATGGCTTCAATGCAATGGGATGGTGGAGAGAATGATCAAGACCTTGAAGAATGGATTATCTGTGGTGTCATCTATTGATTTGGACAATTAGGACCTCTAGTTACCACAAATCCAAATTTGGTTACAGATGTGGTGTTCAGGTTAGCACCAAGTTCTTTCCTTTTATGGTGCTGACTAGGAGAACCCCAAGGCTCACATGTGACAATGGCCTTTTTGCATTCACTAATGTGGAAAAGGATGAATTCACCTTGGATGAGATGACATAGTTGATGGTGGAGAAATTCAAGCTCATTTCTAATATGCATTCATCTGTGTTGGAAAATGTGGACCAAACATAGAAGAAGCAACACAAAAGCTATGCTACACGAAAAGGGTTGGAGGAAGGAAGAATCATGGTGAAGATGAGAAAGCTAGGGAAAAAGAGAGCACTACTTGCCAATTGGGAAGGTCCATATGCCTTTGTGAAGTACAAAGATGAGAAAGGCTATAGAAAATTTGATGATGGTTGTCGAATTTGTGTCGTACAAGGGATTGATGGCAAGCAATGGGAACGTGCTAGGCGTGATTTGCAGGTGTTTCAGTAAGTCTAAAATCTATGCGGACACAAATAAATCAAGGAAGGAGGTGTCACATGTGTAACAAGTTTTTAACTTTAGGGTTTTGAGTGTGAACAGAAAGTGGTTTTAGGGTTTTTCAAGTGGAGCCTGTTTTTTTTTTGTTAGTGGCTGGGAGTTTTTGCTCTCAATGGTGTGGAGACAAGAAAGATCACTAAATGGAGATGTAGTGGTGTTTGATATCATTAAAACCTATGTGTCATTTTCTTATGTTTGGTGTGTGTATGTTGCTATTGGATGCAAGATGACTGTGTGGCAAGGGAGCTACCAAATGAAGTGCGCTTGGCAAGAATCTTGCAAAACAACAATGGATGGATGTGCAGTAGTGAAGATAAGTAGTGTGGTTTTGATTTTTTGGAATAGGGAAGTTGTGGGAGATGGTTTTTTCAGGTCTGTCTTGAATGGAAGTACAAAAGAATCCTTTGTGCAATGTACTCAAGGAGGCAAAGTTTGTACCTAAGGGTTGGTATTGACGGTTGATGAAGGGGATGATGAGAAGTTTAGAGGTTTCGAAAGCGGCCAGAAACTCTTCTCAAAATGTGTGTTTGGGTTGATTTGTATATGGGTTTTGTTGGCTTGCATTTCAAGAAAGAGTACCCTGATTTTTGAGAACTCCGAAAAACTACAACAATCCATTGAAGTTACGGGGTCAATCATACAAAGGAGGATTATGGTTCTTTGTAAATTTTGTTGAAGCAGTCACTAGGGGAAGTGAAAATGTGTTATTTTCCTGTTTTTTTATTTTGTCAAGTGGAGCGATGGTGTTAGGAACACTGGGATATGGATTTGAGTGGGTTGAAGGATTTACATCATTGAATGTAAACAACAACTTGAGTTCCCATGGATGTCTAATGTGATCTTGGGTTTGTGTGGTCTAAAGACTTTGAGAAGATGAAAAAAGGCCAGTGGGCTCAAGACAGAGAGATTAGAACGATCTGACCCCTTAGAAGCCTCAAGCCTCTCTTTGATGAAGAAGGCAATATCTTATGTGGTTACTAGACAGAACTTGGGTGGACACTAACTCATAGTGTGAAACTTTGAAAATGTATTTGTTATTCAATATGTATATTATTTGTTTTTTGTTTGTTTTGCGCTCTTATTTTTATGTAACAAGTTTTCCATACAATGGCTAGGTTCAAGCAAGTTGGCAACCAACAGTGAATTGGTTTAACAAGAATTATGCATGTGGTCATGCATGTGTGTGTCATGATTTGGATGTTAATACTTAGGTGTACCTATTTTATACTATTAGGCTCATCTCAAGAGTGTTCAGTAGTACACTCAATGTAAAAATCCTCGAAGGATTTCTGTAACTGTTGTTTGAGACCTGTTTCATCAAAACTGCCAAAGAGTTTTTGCCATAACTGAAAAAGAATCCCACTGCAAGAATCTTGTGAAAATTCCTCAAATTGCTTCTCATGTTTCGACTTAAAACTATCAAACTCATCTAAATTGTTAGTGACATTCAAAATGCAAACATTATCGAAATGCTAACCAAAAGATTTTGTTGAACACATTTAAGTCGTATGGAGTGATTAGAAATTCCCCTGGATGAATGTTTTGGGCACAACGTCAAAAAGCTTTTGTGTTGGAATCTCAAGTGAAGGATCATCATATTGAACATTCTCATACAATGTCAGAGACTATATCATTCTTGGTATGTGACTGTAGTTAGTAGTGTACCAACTTGGTTGTGTCTTAGGAACTTCCTCCCATTGCTCTACCAAAATTTGTTGGTCTATCCGGTTGATGCTCAACAAGATCATTATGTGAGTTTTCCCATCACTGTAGGTGAGCCAATAGGTGACATTTGCATACAAATTAGCATGTGACTCTAACACACCAACTTAAATCACAAAACTTGGCCAATCTTCTTCCAAGCCATAAAAATAAGGTTTGTAACCCACATCTACTTCCTTTCATCTCCATGAATGGCTTCCAATCTAGTTGATCCAATTGCTACAATTGATTCATGAATATGTAGATCCCGTGACTTCCCTTCAAACTCATGTGCTACACATTCATGCACCACACCAACCATAAGCTTCACAATCAGAACCTATTCTTTCTCGTCCTACAGAATTGTCATGCATGGTAGCCAACCTCATCTTTTCTTGCGGACCTTATTGATCTCATCAAGACTCTCTTGACTCACATCTGTAAAATCCAAGTATTGAGGTGTCTTTGAACCCTCAACCAAACTCCTCAAGCACGTCATGCAAGTCCTCTTGAAAGCAACCAAGTTTGTGAAAGGGGCTTGGGAAATATTAGGATATCCCATGAGCACTTCTTCCAAATCCACATCTTCTGGAGTTGGACTCAGATCCCTTGAAGTTGGATGGGATGACACAAACTTGACATCATTCTCCACGCCATGGTATAAAGCCATCTTGGAGATGCTGCACCTGAACCAGCACACAATATATTTCAACACTTTGATCATCTTGGAAACAAACATTCACTGCATCCAGCCAATCTCAAAATGCAAGAAATTTGACAAAAGAGAAAGCAACTCTAATCGCTTCCCTGAACGCAACCCTAATCATTTTCCTAAAACTAAACTGACACAGTTTGAAATCAGGAAAAAAACAAAATGCCACAATACCAGTGGCATTGCATTGTGCAAGGGTTCGAAAATAAGAAAGAGAAGAATGTCACAATAGCAGTGCTGTATTGTGGCAGTGTTTGAAAATCAGAAAATAAAACAATGTCACAAGGTTTGAAAATTAAAAAGAAAGCTTGAATGTCGTAACAGCACTACGGTGACACTTAATAACACTTTCAAATGCAGAGATATCCAAGACAACAAGAAACACTTCAGTGCCACTAGAGCACGCCGCCGCCTCCCAATCCGTCACAAAAAGGAAAAAGAAAAGAGAAAAAGTTGACTCTGAAATTTGTTTGATCGCATTACCTTGTGAAAAAAACAGACACTGACCACTGCTGAAGCCGCACCTTTCCGCAGCAGAATTTTCAAATGCCTTCTCGCGAGCGTGTCTGCTGCGACAGACGAGAAGTACGCGGAGAGAAGTGCAGGTAGTAGTTCGACTTCCAGTGAAGTAGTAATTAGAAAAAAAACCTTTCATGTTGGTGGGTCTGTCAGGGGAGCAGCTGAAGAGATGCTCTGTTGCTGCATACCAAGAGGAAGAAGGGACCTGCGCAGCGGAGTGTGACCAATGGAGCGATATGTGCCTCTATTGTCGTACTTTTTCTGCTCTCAACTGTGGTCGTCCAGAAACGCTAAGCTATGAGGTCAGGCACAGTCTTTCCCACCTAAATCCTAGAACACCTATCCACTCCTTTTTTTTGGTAGTATGTTCTCTTTCATGAGCACATCAGTGTTGCATGGGGAATCGAACGTAACCGAAGCTTCATGGTATCGGAAGAATCGAAACCTTTCCTCGAGGAGATCAATTCTCTCGATGATCGAAGATCAGGGTTAGTGGAAAAAGACCTTGCAGGGAGGGTGGCGGACTTTGTTTGATAATCTTTATGGAATTTTGTTTTGTGTACTCGATGTCCGTGCAGAGGAATCGGTTCTTTGGATGGACGAAGGGAGCATGAGATCACACGGACAAATGTATTGTCCTTTTCTTGTTGAATGTGGTAAAATTCGGGGCATACTTTGTTCAATAGCAGAAACAAAAGGAAACATCGGTACTGGAATTTTGTCCCTAACTTGTTGGAACCTGTGAAATTTGTGCCCAGATTTGGAATTAGGTCATATTGGTTTGTCCACATGTACCACACTGTCTTTGGGTGTGTGGTCCGTGGTAAAGAGGTTCTTCAGGTAAATGACTACATTCTTCCTCAATGCCACAGTCTGAAAATATAGTAACTTGCATCAACTCAATATATTGCATCGATGTTAGTCTTTTTGTTGGATTGGGTGCATTTTCTTTATTCCTCTTGTTTGACCTAATGACACTAAAATGCTGAAATCCTTTACCCACTTCTGTGGCTCAGATTTGTATCTTTTGAGTATCATTCAGCTTATGAAACAACATCACATAGAAGGTAGAATAAACCTGCAATGTGGTTTACAACTTGTTTTACCTTTGACAGGAGATGAGTTTTATTATATTCTGGGGTCAATTTTAGAATTTGAAAGTTCTATTCTCTTTTGAGTTTACTGCAGGATATTGTGAAGGTGGAGACTTCAGATGACAAGCGTGTTGTTCCTGTCTCGATTCACAACATTTCAGTGGTTGATGAGCTTTGATCATGCATTATATGGATCATTGATTACCATAACCTGCTGGAACTTTTAATGCTTCACATCTGTATTGAAAAGGAAGCCCTGGTGAGAATAGGGTTTCTCCAGTTGTATTTTTTCTTTTTGCCACATGTTGGCAATCGGCCAAATTTCTCCATCCTTATTTTATCATTTCTGTGTACTGTGCAGTCCCTCCTTTGTGCAGTGGAGTACCTTTGCATGGGTCTTTGTGCCCCAAGGCAAACAGTTAACGTCCTAGTTTTACCCCTCCTTTCTGGTGGTTCACACGAACCTGATTGCATGGATGAGATGGAGAGCAGGTGTTGAATGGGCTCTTTTATTGAGACACTTATCTGGATTGCAAGCTGTTGTTGGATGCTTTAGGTAGACTGTAGCTAGGTGGCTGCAAGATAGTTTGATGTATGCTACTTGGGCTTGTAAGCAATAAAAAGGTGGTATATATTGCAGGTCCAGAGGTTGCCAAAGTTTTCAGGAATTTCAAATTCAGAGCCAGAGAGTTACCTCTTTCTGCAAGGATCAGTGTTTGATTTTATGTGAACGAAGTTTGTATTGTACCAGCCAAGCTCATTCAGATGACATTGGACACTCTGTACAGTCTCTAGGTTCGTATTTGAGTGAAGACGATGGATTAAGAGTACTGACTCTGAGTGATTTCAAGATGATATCATGAGCACATTTCTGGTTCTCTAGTGTGAACTACAGAATTCTCCTGAATTGTGATCCTGTTCTGAGATTCCTAAGCAGGAAGTGTGAAATTCTGTAAGATTCACTGGAACAATTGCCCTGGTAGGTCCAGCCATTCTGGTTACTTTGGTATTGGAACTCCAAACTTTCCTCCCAAGGTGGATGTTTGGAGCCTTTCTATGGTTTGTTACCAGGATTTATTTGGTGAGAAGCCATTCCACCAGGAATCCAACATTGGAACAATCCATGCTCAAATACAAGATCCAAAATTTAGACCATTTTTTCCACAAGATTGTCCTGACTAGATCAGCAGCTGCATCAGTAGCTGCTGGGAGCAATCTCCTGATAAGCAACCGACATTCTCTGACATTTGTGCAAGGCTCAAGCTTGCAAAAGCATTCAGCTTGGGAATCACTCATCTCCAACCTTGTATGCATTTGCTTTCACATAAGCAGCCAGACAAGCAAGGAACCAGGTGGTCACCTGATGAAATTCCTCAGTCTATCAGTTCAATAACTGACTACTTGCATACAATTCATCCAATTTTGCTAGCAAATTGAGCATGTCCATTGGTTAGTTCAAGATTAGGCCAAATTTCTGCTTGTTTGTGCATCATCAGTTGTGCTATTCCTTGATTGCAACACTTTGTTGACATTGAAGATGTGTACGAGTATGAAATATTGTTAGTTGAACCAGTTTGCGCACGCCTTGGAAAAACTTGTGACCCAGTGTCTTGCCTTGTCACTGAATGTTGTTCTGGTTTGGCTATATTTCCAGTGGTGAGATGATAGCATCACCGCTACATGAAGCTATTCTTGGTGATGAAAGCATTACCAGAGTGCTTGTTGTGAGAAGTTCAAGGACAGAACTATTCATGAAGAATCTTTTCTTCATGAACCATGATTTGCTTGATGGCAACAGACCCAATTTGGAGTCAATTTCGGAGATTGGCTTGGATATCAACAAAGAGTGGAAGCATTGCAGAGCTTCACTCCGCATCCAAGCTGCAAGCAAAATGCATTGGCCAGAAAGGGTTGTTTGAACAGATTGACTCATTCTGGGCCGAAAGGAACTCAATGTTGACTTCCTCAAGGTGGCTTGCATCTTGGCAAGGGGACTTGAGAAGTGAAGATTCCAGAAATTGGGTGGAAAAAGTGAATAGGGTTCATGTTGTATGGCTCTTGTATGAAGTGTTTGAAAGTATCAAAATTGAGTGGAAACATTTGAACGATATCATGAAAAAACACGAAGTTCCACTACAGATTCTGATTTGACAAACCCTGAGAAGGACCCCACTGGTGAGTTCTTGGAAAGGAATTTTCTGGGAAATCCTGGTTTCCTGTTTCGAGATGTGTCCACATCGTCTGGACAAGTTCACTTCATCACCATCCCATCACACTGTTTGAGCAGCATGATAGACATGGCAAAAGGTTACCAACAGCCATTTATGGATCACCTCCCCAATCAATCATCGAAGGACACATTGTCTCTAACACAATTGGATCACAGGGCTCTTTCTGGAAGTACAGAGGTACCCAAGACACTTTCCAACATACAAAAGACAGCTCACATCATCTGCAAGATTGCATGAGTTTTGCGCAGGAAGGGAGTCACCATGAACAAAGCACCCTTCATGCTTTCTATTGTTTGGGCTGCATTAACCTTCTTGCTTTCACAAAGGGTGGATGGTGCTAAGTGTCTGTTTATCTTTGTCATAGTTTTCATCAACCTCACTAATGGAGTCTAAAAAGTAATGTAACATAAGCTCTGCTGAAGTAACTCAAAAATATTCCATGATAAATGTAGTGACTTGTGCAGTTGTTTATGAGGAACTTCCCCTGGGGTGATTCTGCAGGCTGCAGGTATGCCCCGCTTCGAGGCAATGTACTTTCCACAGGAGTGGTGGTCTTGACAACATGTGTCTCCTTTGCCATCTTTTGGTGAGGGCTCAATGAAAACTGGGTGTGCTAGTTTAGGTTCAAGGGCTTTTTGATATCAAGTTATAGAATTCTATCTGAATGAGCCTTGAAAAAATCTTGTTGTCCTCAGGGTCCTAAGGGAGGTAAAATAACAAACACTTTCCAATGATCAACTCTTTAGCTCCCTGAGGTTCTGCCATTACTTTAATCTGTCTGAAATGTGGATGGGATGTGTGCTGTCATGGTAATTTGTAATCTTTGCTCACATGACAAATTGGTTTCTCATCCCTAAGAACTTTACATTGCAAAGTACTTTGGCTAAAGGTTCTTGAAGTTGATAGGTATGCATGTTGTAGGATGGGTCAATTTGATCTCACACTAATCAATCGAACATTTAACAGGAAAAGGTGGGATGGAAGGGTGTCAATGCAGGCATGAACAACTTACAAATTTTGTATCCTGTGGTATTCTAGTTTACAAGTGACACATATACAAGTGAAACTTTGAAATTCATGCTGTTATATCCAAAGAACAAATGCTGAGGAAAGGGTAAAGGTTTGTGCACATATTCTGTTGGTCATTTACCTTTATTCTTACATGGATTCATAATTTTGCAAAGTACATAGACTCATATGCATACCCAAATTAGAAATTTTTAGATAGTGTATATACATTTAGCCACCCTGGTTTTTAAAAGTGTGTTTTGCTTTCAAATGACGTATACAAATCTGTATACACTAACATTAGTCACAACATATAATTTTCCAAAAATTGCTTGGATCAGATTTATTATTAAAAGACCGGCATCCAATGTTTGACCTTGGTTTTTGTCTTCAATGGAAGTAAATGTTGTGAAGGGCATGCT
>Ga0209611_10005420_pt1 | contig 21393 bp, 16 predicted proteins | sample S1TSphgellanicum_3_FD_187693 | JGI IMG/M metagenome (GOLD analysis project Ga0209611, IMG submission 187693) | Host-associated microbial communities from peat moss isolated from Minnesota, USA - S1T2_Fc - Sphagnum magellanicum MG (SPAdes) (version 2) | ecosystem: Host-associated > Plants > Peat...
AGAATGTCTGCTGCTTGCAACCTCTTGCCCTAAAGAAGGGACACAACAGCTAACTCAGCAGGAGGAGCTGCAAGTATAGATGTCTTACCAATTTCATGCTCCCCATTCTCAGGACTATCCGTCCCGTGCACCACATTCCTGCCACAAGCCTTAGAGCACTATCAGACCATGGGCATGGAAAATACTGCTGACTTGTGAAAAACCCCATGTCATGCACAATGCAAGCAACCACAAGGAAGGTGGCTGAAGTGACACTTACTGCCCAACTTCAACACCAAAATCACCATGGATTGTTCCAGGCTCTGCTTGAAGGGGGTTTGTCACTCCTATCAGCTTTCGTGCTGATGCAACCACTCCTGGTCCTTCCCATGCCTATTACAAATGAGATTGATGTAAGGATTTTCTTCAAGAAAGGCATCCTACATTCTGCAGAAGTCTTGACATAAGCCAAGGGGAAATCATAAAGGGAGGAATAGAACCAGAGGGCTTAGTATAAACAGGTCACAAGCCATTCCGTTATCACAAATGCAAGGGGACCAAGCACAAGACATACCATGCAGGGCTGGAAATGATATACTTTACAAGCTTTGGATAAAATGGTTTCTCCTTCAGCTCAAAGTAATGATTCTGCAATCCCTCCCAAAGTCTCCAAATCAGGGACATGATCCAATATGTGGAAGCTGTGGAAACTTATGTGATGAACAGATTGCAAATAGATGTTGATCACTTTCACCAGGACCTACCTGTGCAAGTTCTTCAGCTGTCTGGAAAAGCTTCAATCCTTTCAGAATAAACCCTTTGCGCTCAAACCTTGAGATGATCTCACCAACCTGCTGAGAAGAGAACTCATCAGCTTTATTTCTACTAAACAAGGAACGGCAAATATGGATCTGTATCCACAACCAGGATTGCTGAAGTCACAGATTGCAGCACTTACCAGGCCTCACTGTACGCCATCTGGCTTCACCATCACATATGTTCTCTCTGAACCACCCTGCATTCAGTGCCATCTCAGTAAACAAGGATTTGCACATAGGAAGATAAATCTGTGAAGATGGCCAATACAATGCAGCTGAAATCAAAACTGATACTGATGACGAATCCAAATGACATGTGAGGATTGCATGTCTCTTTGTCTTTGAAGCCACTGCTTCTCTCTTACAGATGGACATAATTCCTATCATCACAGCTATGGGCAATGTGATTATGGCAACTGTTACAAAAGGATATACAAAACCCACTTAGGGTGCTGCATTTCCGAACACTAAGACCTTAACCTAGTGACCTGCATTTTGTAGCTGGGGTCTGAATCCAAAGTGACATCTGATTCTCTCAATGTCTTCCATTCTAACTGGTTTGATTATTATGCGGAAAACATCTCAAAAACAACTGGTCCAAATTTCTGAAGCCACAACCACTTTGCAAGGAGGCCAGAAACTCAAAACCACCAAGCTATGGATGGCCCAACGACACAAACTATCAGAAGCAGAGTGCAGAAAAGAAGAAGAAGAAGAAGAAGAAGCTGATGATTCTCACCGACTAATCCTGGATCACAACCACTCTCATAGACCTCCCTCTCCTCCCATCCTTCATCCCTTTCTTTAACTCCAAACCCTTACCAAGCCTGCCTTGCTTCCAGGCAGTGGTCATGCCTTGAGGAGAAGCCAAGAAGTTGGATTTGGACCAGGCTGCTGCTGCTGCTGTTACTCTGCTGACAAACACTCCTTGTACCGCTTGGGACAGTTGAATGGAGCGATGGAGCTGCAGCAGCTGTGTGAAGACAAACTGAGTGGCAGAATTCTGTTGGTCATTGCCAATTTGCCGCTATACAAAAACACACACAAAACGCGAAGCCTATATGTAGCCTAGGGGGAAAGAGCCCTAGTGTCCTGATAACAAAATGTAGCCTAGGAACTCACCAAGCAACCTATGAAAACACTAGACAAAGGCCTAAGAAAATACCCATAAAGCCAATGATAAACCCTAGGATTCTTAGTGTGAGCCTACTCAACCTATTAAAAACCCATGCATCCTATGAAAAAGGTCTAGGGGACATCTAAAATAGGGTAGTTACCCTAGGAAAAAACTCAAGCAACCTATGAAAAAGTCCAGGCATGTTAAAGAAACCTAAGTATCTTAGGAAAGAGCCCATGCAACCTATGGAAAAAGTTAAATAACCCTTGAAGAAGACTAGGCACCCTAGGAAAGAGCCCAAGTAACCTACGAAAATGCCTAGGCAACATGGGAAAGAGCCAAGACAACCTATATAAAGCCTTAAAAAACTAAGAAAAAGCCTAATCACCTTAGGAAAAAGTCCAAGCACCTTGTAAAAAAGCCTTAGTAGCTAGGAAAAAACTCAAACAACATGTTAAAAAGCTTGAGCAACCTAGGAAAAATACCAAAATGCCTATGAAAAAACATGGGCAACTTAGGATAAAGCCCAAGATGCCTATGAAAAAGCCTGAGCAACTTTTTAAAAACCTCAAGATGCCTATGAAAAAGCCTGGGCAACTTCAAAAGAACCCCAAGATGCCTATGAAAAAGCATGGGCAACTTCAAAAAAACCCCAAGAACTCCAGCTCTTCATTTACTTCCTCCAAGGTGCTTACAATTCAATGTACTTCTCAACTGCATTAGACAAGGTTGACTTAGGAACAGCTCCAATCACTGTGTCTTTCTTTTCTCCTTTCTTGAAAATCATAACAGTAGGGATACTTCGAATGCCATACTCAGTTGCAATTGCTGGGCATTCATCTGTGTTGATCTTCAAGCACCTAACCTTGCCTGCATATTCCTTGGCAAGCAGATCAATCTGAGGGGCAATCATGCGGCAAGGTCCACACCATGGGGCCCAGAAATCAACCAGCACTGGGATCTGACTCTCCAACACAAGAGACTTCCATGTTTCTTCAGTGACAACACCAGCTACTGCAAACCCAAAAAGAAAAAACCAGAAAAGTGAGTATCCCAATTTATGACCATGGTGCCTACTCTGCATTCTCTATGCCAAAAAACCCAAATGCAAAGAGTCATCCTGATAAGCCAAGTACATGATTAAACACCTTGAGCTTCCATGATAACAGTGCATTTGCAAGTCAATTGGAGCCAAACCATGAACAGAGCAGAGATGAGTCATCAAATAGACAAAAGTTTGAAGAAGTAACTACAATTTCACAGTTCATTTGTGTGTGGAGAAGTTCACAGAGTAGCAGAGTGCACCATTAGTGTCAGGAGAAGGGTGAAAGCAAAAGCAACAATGGAAATGAGAACTAAACGTCCCAATGTGTAATGCTCAACATGTTCCGCTAATATTCCTGTCAAAATTTGGGCATCTAGCCATTTCAAGAGTAGCAGATGACTAGACACAAACTCAGATAATGATGGCTCCATTGTTGGGCACATAGGAAGAATTAACAGTCCTACTACATATAACAGACAGCAAAGTAAAAAATCTGGAAGAGCTTAACAACTCATGTATGAATTCTCCAAAATGACACAACTCTCTCCATGATGCAAAAAACTTGGTGACAAGAGCTGACTACAAGACAAAGAAACCATGCCATCATCCTCTGATCAACAAAACCATGCACAACTATCTTGGTGCACAGACTCTCAAAAAGAATCAACCAAGGGAATATAGCATATACTTTCACAAATTGCCAAGGTACATGCATGAAAGGCTCCAAGAGCAGATCCAATGCCCCACCACTTCTCTTGCTGTAAAGCAAGAGAAACAACAAAATGCTGGCAAACTGTTTCTCTAAAATTCAGAACTCTGAACACCACTAGTCCCAGCTTCATATTCTGGCTACTGGGAGAAAATGTCAGAGAGGTTCAGCGTGCCTGTATAGAACAGGCAAATGTTCTGGGAAGATTCTGAAAATTTCAAAAATTGTAAAAAATTGCAAAAATTCTGGACTCCACAAAAAATCGAAGGTGAGAAGGAGAGAGGGTTGCAAAATGACCTCCTGATCCTGTTAACGTTTCTTGAGCTTCGCACACGATTTGCGACGAGCTGGAAGACTGCGGAACAGAACTGGCTACCAGAGGGGTGACTCGTAGCCGTATCCCCGTAATCCTGAGCCCCATACAAGCTGGCAAAGCCGATGCCCCTCTAATGCAGCATTGCCCTGATGGCTTATGCTGCTGCTGCCACCTCGGGCATCCCACCAGTATGGACCCTGCCACTAGGGTTTCCAAAACCGCAGCCATCTCCCTTGGAAAAACCCGAACACAAATCCCCAACCCTTCAACCCTAACAACAAAAGATGAAAACAATAATGCTCCCTCCTAGCTGCCGTAAACTGGCCCCCACAAAACCCCTGCGAGACCCGAGCTCCCTCACAACCCACAAGCGGGAACCCTAACAAGAGCACGAACAACCAGAGCGAACATGCAACGAAAACCCTAACTCGAGCGCGACCAAACCAGAGCGAGTAAGTACGAAGAGGAGAGAAAGAGACAAGACAGACACAATAGCCCTCTTGTGTGTGGCTATGACCTTCGTCGCATCCAGCCGTCGATCGCGACCATCTGACGGTTGTCGCTCTCTCATTTGTGGAGGCAGTTCGAGGCCAAATAGATGTGTTCAACTATGCCTCAACAAATGTGACGCTTGATCTCAAGTTTGTCTTTTTAAGGAATGAAAAGGAATCTATTAAAGCAATTGATTTCAAATTTGTATCATCAAAAAATATTGTTTGCATTTATTGATACATTTTTTTCGTTTGTCAAGTGGTATTGAGGTTTTTAAAAACCTATTGATTTTCAAGTTTGCACCGACAAAATGAAATGCAAATCCAAAACATGTTCCTTGGTTTTCAAAAGAGAAATGGAGCAAGAACTTTGAAATCAAATTAAGAAATTTTAACATTTATTGGTGATTAATGCAAGTTGAAATCAAAATGGTGCATGGATGAATCACAAGCGAAACAAAATGGTGCATGAACAAATCACAAGTGAACCAAACTCACAACATCAACCACAATTTTGATTTGAAAAGAAATCATCACCTCCTCTCTTATAATATATTTTATATGATTAATAATGAAGGTTGCATCAAGACAACAAAAAAATTTGCCAACTAAAACTCATATTTCAAAAAAATTTGATTTTGCCCCAAGTTATTAGTCTTGCAATTTACAAGTTCATAAATCTCACATGTGAGCTTTAATTGAGGAGATTTCAAAAGAAAATAGTAGACCTTCAAAAAGACCTTTCAAATGATATATATCACACATTTATTTTGAAGTTCATTTGACCATTGTTTCTTAACTTTTAATGGTTGGGAGTCAAGTTGTCAGTTTAACTATTAACTTTTGTGAGGGGTCATAACTCCTAATCCATAATTGCAAATGGAGAATGTGAGTTTGCTTTTAATATGTATATTTCGAAACCTTTCCAATGAAACATTGGAGTCAATTTGGACACCATTTACGATTTGCACTTTTGTTTTGAACATTTGGAACTTCAAAAGACTTCAACTTCCAAAATGAAAAAACTACTTGAGAATGTTGAGACTCATTCTCCCACACTTGATGGAGTGTGCTTGAATCAAATCTCGACCAAAGTAATTAGAAATTCCAACAAGAAAAAATCTTAAAGCACCTAGTAAAATAATGCACACCCAACAAAAATTACTTATTCTTCGAGATCCTATTATGTGTTCTACTCGAAGCCATTCAGATTGGCAATTCATAACCATAACAAATGAAGTCTCCTATATTTTGCTAAATTTTAGACAATGGAACAGCCAAAACATTCGGAGTTTTTTTTTTCATTTGGAAACAAATGTCTGTATCAATCTATTAAAAATAAATAGGTATTTCCTCGTCCTTGTTAATACTTACATTCTTAATATTTATTAGTTTTTTCACCGATACTAGTCATATTCATTAGGGGAAGGGGAATGATAATACAACCAAGTCTGAATATATTTATCTCTAGAAAGAAGAAATATATTCAAACTCTGGATTTTATTCAAGATATAGATATTTTCCCTGCCTCATAATCTAGTGATTAAACCATATTTAGATCATTTTATTGCTCAGATAATTCCATTAGAATTTCCATTGTATCAGATATATCAGAAATCAAACTATTTCATCTTCTTCGATATATATAAAGAGAGAAGCCATTGTAATTGCTAGAAAAACCAGACCTATTAAAAGCACAGAAATAGAAGGTAAGTAAGAAGTTGTCATAAAAAAATTACCTCTAATGAAAACATTTTTTCAAACCATTCACCTTTTGTTGTTTTAACCTTAGTCAAAAGCCCAAGGCTAGGGCAATGATATTTATGTTTAGCAATGATCCTTATATGCATTTTATTATATTATAAACCTTCCAAGAATTTTGAAGGTTACATGATTCATTTCAAAAAATTGTAATGAAAATGAATTTTTTTTCCCATAATTTGGTTAATTGTTTGCATTACTTGGCGTAGAATTTGTAAGAAGTGCAAGTCACATGTATAAAAAATAATCATGCAAAAAAAAACTAATTTCTCAATATAAACTTATTTAAGCATTTTTTATTTGAACCTAAATATTGATGCATGGCAATACGCACATATGAAAAATCACCATATGAATTAGGCTAATTTGAGCTATTCATTTTTTTTCATTTAAATTTGTTTTGTGTAAATTATATTTGTACAAAATAATGGGACAAAAAAAGACCTTTAATGTCCTTAATTTAAAAAATGGAACTCCAATTTTGCAACCACAAACAAAGAAACTTGGAAATACCTTGTTGCTAACTCATTTGGAAACATGTACAATGGTATTTGATTTTGGTGCATTGTTGGACAAGTCTAGGTCATAAACTCCATCATTGTCTCTCAATTCATCCATGAATTAGTGACACAAATGTTTTTGTGATTTAAGCATGAATCCCTTCCACCTTTTAAACTTCAAATATAATGACATGCAACATCTATTAATCGTCTACACCATCATATGCAATGTTTGCATTTGAATCAAATGTATCCAATATGGAAAAAGGGGCCCATTTTGCATTATATGCCTTTAGTATCAACTTAAGCCAAATTATTATTCCTTTGAAGCTTTACAAGATGTTTCTTATCATGTATTTCTTCCAAGTCAATGATACCTATTTTGCCAAATCCTCTTTTTTTTTAAGGATTTTTTTGTTTGTTGGTAAAATTTTAAATATCTTGAGACTTTCTAAATGTAATCTTAAATGGCTTGGATTTGACATTGACATCTAAAGGTTGGATTTCATGAAAAGTGCACAAGTTGATAAAGTGAATAAATCCAAATTCATACTTTTGGATTTATGGATGGTCTCCAAAATGATGTGGGAACCACATCCAAAAGGTGTCAATTGGAAGGAAAATTTCCATCCATGCTAAAGTGACAAACTTGACAAAATGAACAATCCAATTTGAAAACAATTGGTTGATCATCCAAGCTTTGGATTACATGGTCACTATGGCACCATTTTCGCAACATTCAATCTAGTTCCTACACATTATGTTTCTTTTGAAAATGTAAAAATCAAGAATGTTCAAATTGCCTCAACATTAATAGAGGCAAGCACAAATAATCATTGTCATTCTTTAAAAATAACAATATTTTAAAATGTGATCCCTTTTTTGCAAGGATGGGTTTCTTGGCCACCATGTAAACAACTTGTGTTTTTTATTTGTCATCCCAAATTTGGAATGGATCATGTAATTGTGAAATATCATAAAGCTATTTTAGATTTGTACAAAAGCTTGCAACATTTTTTTCACTTCATTTTGGCCCTAATCACCCCCAAGCATTTCAAACTCAATTTAGGCATCTTCTTTTGAACCATTTCCACTAGCTTCACCCAAGAACAACATGTGTCATTCTCACTTCAATACTACAAATTGTGTTTCATTCATTGTCTTTTATTATTGAAATTTAGGTAAACAAGTTAAAACAAACCCCCATACTATGTGACTTTACAATCAAAATATACAAATCATTTACAACAAAGATAAAATAACAATTCAATCATACTGGACATGAGGGAATGACTATTTATGTTCACCATGTCATGTTTGTTGTAATTTTAAATTGACATAAATTTAAATTGATATACAGTTATAGGGAATATTTCATGATTACATGATTTGATATTTGGATATTAAAAAATAACAATTTCAATGACGAGTAATCAAAATTGGTATACGGGGGATATTTTGGAATCCTTTGTATGGTCATCCTTGGACCATTCCAAAGACAATTTCAAAAATAACTACCTTGATTTTCAAGCTTAACCACTTCATTTTTTTCTTAATAACTATTTCCTTTTCCTATTAACTTTTTTTAATACCTATTTCCCACCTTTCCTAATAACTACCTCCATTTTATAATTGTCTCACTATTTTTCCCTATCCACCAACATGGATATGAAAAAACAAATTAACATGTGTCTTTTCATGTCCATGAAAAATATATTAATTTAAACTAAATTTGACATTGACATAAGTAATGATGAATTATTAAAAACCATATGAAAACTTTCTTTTTAAAAAAAAGTTGATTGTCACTATAAGTGTATATTAATGCAAAGCCATGGGTTATTTATGGATAGAAGATGTAGGCTTAAGTTGTGACATAAGCCCTTTGGGCATAAGGGTGTTTACACTTCCCCTAGGCACATTTAGGTACCTAACACATCACTATGACAAAATGTGGTTTTCTCACACAATAGTTCATGGCCCTACCATAAAATGATTGTTAGATTTTGATGGCAAATGCTTACCAAGTGCTTACATTGGTTCCTTTTTAAAATCAAAGGGCATCCTACCCTAGTGTGAAAACGTGTGCATGTGAGGGAAAACAAGGTAATTGTTAATAAAATCATTTTTTACCTAGTAATAATATTGTAGGTAATACAATGATAATTTTTGTTTTACTATGTTATGTATTGAAATGGCAATGTATCAATGCATCATATTCCTACATGCATTATGTCATCATGCATCATGTTATGTCATCAACATAAATCCCATAGTATATATGTGTCACACATGTGAGAACTATGAAGATGAACAATGAAAAAACAAAGTTAATTTTGAATTTAAACATAAAACATAAAAACCAGAACAAAATTGCAAAAGGCTACAAACAAGAACATCAAGTGTGCAAACAAAAATGTAAACAAATCTTTATTATGATAAAACATGAAAACATACATAATAATTTACCAAACTTCATAGGTTTGTACAAATTTTGTTTGAAATATGGTTTTCATAAATCCCTACAAAAATTGCATTAATTTTATATTATGGTTAATATGAACAATATTTGTACATATTCAATATTTTAAATATTCAAATAAGTGAAACATTGTTTTTGAATGACATTTGTGAATTTTCATGTTTAATTTTTTTAAAAACACATAATTTAATGCAAAATTACATCATGATAATTACACATATTTAGTTAAATGTAAATCATATGTATTTTTGCTCAAAACATCATAAATAAAATCATTTATTAATAAATTTTTAATATCATTTTAAAACTTTGAAACCCTCATAATTTGTATGGATTTTATTGAATTTTCACGATGTTGAAAATTTGTGATGTAAACACAAAAGGAACATAGCAAGGTTGTGAAACAATATCATACCTTAAACTGATGTTGAACAGATTGAAAATAATGCAAATTTTACTTCTTCTTATACCCCTTTGGGCACGTATTCAAGGAAGCTTCTATGAAAGTTTGTGTGTGCCTATTGACTAAAGAAACTTTTTTAAAGGTTTCCTAACTATAAGTGAACTACAAATTAATTGGGATTTGATTATGAATGAACTAAAAATTGATTATGAATCAATTAAGAGTGAACTAAAATAACTTCAAAATTAATTAAAAATTAACTACAAGTTAACTATAAGTGGATTACAAGTTAGTTATGAATGGACTATGAATGGACTACAAAATCACAAATTGAAATCCATGTGAATGAATTCCATTCATCATGTGACCATGTTCAATATTGGCATTTGTGACAATATATATTGTGTAAGCAAGGGTGGGAAATTTTTCAAAATGATTACATGGATAAATATTACCATTTTTTTTTGTTATTTTTAGTTTTATGCTTAATAAATGATAATTGTTAATGTAATTAAAAATACATTAAATTTCAAAATACATGAATAAAAAACTATCACATTTTCAACTTTATGGATAAGGTAAAATAATTGTTAATTTGGTAAAAAATCACCAATTTACTATTGACACATGATGTGAGTAATACATTGAATGTATTACTAGTTTGAAGCTTGAAAATAAAATGGTTACATATGAAAAATTGAAAGTTCATATACATTTCCCACCATTTTAGAACTATAACCAATTATTATTTGGCATGTGTTTTTTATATACTCAGGAATTTTTCAACATATCCAAACATAGGAAGGGCAAGTTTTTTTTTAAAATGTGATTATAAGAAGTTACCACATTTCCAAATTTATGGGTAAAATAAAATCACAATTAATTTATTGGAAAAACACCAATATGTTTATTAACACGTGGTGTGAACAATACATTTGAACATATTACAAGTAATCCACACTTGAAAAATAAATGGCTACATATAAAAAGTTGACACTTATTATACATTTCCTATCACCTTTCGATTTTAACAATTGATATTTACAGTTTTCAATTTAGTCTAAATATTTGTTGAACTTTTAACAAGGATTATTTTGTAGATTAGGATGTGGGATCACATTTTTCAAACCTTTGCAAATTAAATTACATATGTTCAAATTTATGTGATGTCAACATGTACCCAAAAAAACCAAATGCAATCTTTTTGTTTTTTTTATTACAATTTTTGAGGGGTGTAATGTGCTTTCATCCTTAGACCATAACATTGGAACATGTAGTTCAAACCCCACAAGATGGGCCCTTTGTTATGAAAATATTTGGAAATTGTCATTCGAACACACTAGGATGTAACATGACCTTCATCATGTTGGGGTTGTCTTCATCCCCACAATTTGAGTGTGTCATTCATTTGACGTTTGTAGCCTTGAGAGCAATAGGCTAAGGGTGTACCTTCAAAAATTAAGAGAAATTTATGGGAACAGATATTCTTGAAAACATAAAGCACAAAAGGCTTTTTATTCAAATGACAAAAGGTCTTGATGCGATCCCTGATGTTATTTCAGCTACAATTTATAAATGTTGTTTAGGTTTTGAGGCGGCCCAACATGGTTTCGATGTGTAGGCAAGCAAACCTTGAAACATGAACCCATCGAAACATTGCAAGTTTTAACGCTATGTTTTGAACCCCATGTCCCCACATCCCATGAGGCCCCCATCCATGCCCCATCCCCATCATGAGGTGAATTGAACAAAAACAATATAGCCAAAAAATTTGTTTCATTTGGAGGTGATAGGGTCATTATGTTTCAAAGCATCCACATTGTTGTGATGGTGTAAATTTAAGAGAAGTATGCACCCCACACAAATTGTTGGGCACATCACATGAATTTGGTGGTCCAAACCTTAAGCCATTTGTCTTTTATTTCACAAATGGAAAGCCTATTCCAACTATTACATGCCTATTTTGCCCATGTAACCCTAAATGTCACCTTGAATTTTAGAAGTTAGTGAAATTAATGGAAACAAAAAGGAACAAAATTTTGAAAAATGTGTGCACTAGATGGATTAGTATGTTAGCTTCAACAAATCAAATAATGGAAGAATACCACACATTTTCAAAAGATGGGGCTTGATGCATCAACTTAGGCTAAGGATGCCTCTAACTTGGAACACCTAGTGGATGTGGAAGTTGTGTTTGGTTTGTCATGTGTATTTCCTTTTTTGGAAGCACTACACAACCATATCAAATTTAATCAAATGTTGGATGTCTTTCTACGTGTTTCATTGTTGTAATCAAAATATGCCAAGCAGATGTCTAAACTATGTATTATAACCCAACCACAATTTCAATTCTTTGGTGGAGATCAAAGACAACGCATGATGAAGTGAATCATAGATTCAACCATCGACTCATCACTTGGCTTTCTGATTGTTTAGGGCAACACGTATGGGTTAGGCATGTAAGGATCTAGTTAGTAACAATGTATTTTGAGTCATTAAACAAGTGTTTTTAGATGTGGATATTTATGTGAAACAATAATGTTACAATGTTACTATGGCCTTTGTGAATGAATTGGAAACAAGGTTCCTAGCTTAGATTGTGATGGATGCCATGGGATAATTTATTTTCAATATTGGTTTCACTTGAGAAGATGTTGAAACATCATTCTCCAAACATTTGGAGGACATAAAAGGTGCATATGCCACTTCAAGGATGATTAATGAAATGAAAGTGCTAGCCTTGTTGAATTCATAGCACTTGGATTTGTAAGCCAATTTTTTCAAAATCACCATGAAGAATAATGTAAAATTTACATTGAAAGAATTGCATGACTTGAACCTTGCCACTAAATTGTGTTGGGATCTAACCTCATCCCAAATTCTAACTTTGAAGATTTTGGAGTATATCAAAGCGATAGAAATTGATGTTATTCATATGATTGGAAGTGTGGAAGATGAAGATTGTTTTTTTACACATCTTTCATGAAAAGTAAATTATGCAATAGGCTTATTGACCACTTAGATTTAGTAGTGTGCATGTTTTTTATAAAAAAATCACACTAAACAACTTCCTTTACAATGATGTCATTCTTGTTGAGAAGAAGGCCAAGAAACAATACGACTATAACACGTGAAGGTTTGTGTTTAGTTTTTCCAATATGTTTAATGGTTGTTATGTGTTTTAAATTTTTTGTGATTGTAGGTGACAAGTGCTACTAGCATCAACTTTCACGATAACAAGTTTGATGTTGCGTATGGATTCTATTCAAAATTTTGTCCCTTGGAGGTTAGGTAGTTGACATTTGTATTGTGAAAACTTTAAAGGAATGAGGTTGGGACATTTCACTTGGGGTGAATGGGTGGGTGACTACAATTTCTATTGTGATTTTTTGGGCACATTAATGTGTTTGGGTGGGTTGTATGGGTTGTGGGTGTAGGCAAACAACCATTGCAAAGGGCAAAACATGCAAAGGTTGGGGTGCAATTCCCCTAGGTGTGGCATGGACATTATGTAGTGTTGAACCTTGCACATTTGAATATTAAATGCTCCAACTTCTAACAAGAAAACTTGCAAACTTGGATGCTTCGAAAGATGTTCACCAATTGTCACTAGTACATTTTAATTTTCCATATAAATTTGTGGAACATTATTTTTTTGTTTAAATTGTTATAAGTTTGAACTTGTCAAAAGGGGTGGACTTTGGATTCTAGAGTTTGGAGTCATTAAAACTTAGAAGCAACTTGTGTACATGAGCAACCACACGTGGTTAAGGGGAAAAATAACTTTTAATTAGTTAGAAGTTAGTTCCTTGAATCTTCATATGATATATCTTATTTCTTGCAATTCCAAGGTTTGTGGAGTGCATAATTGTAAGATGTAAATGTCACAGGAAAGTCCTAATTTGCTATGGGAGTTATTGACCATGAGTTAACAATAAATATTAAGCACTTTTGTTGTGTTAAAACTTGAAATAGCCAAGGGGATGACATGCTCACTTCAAGTAGCATGTGCATATGGACCCATGAAAATTGATTGTAAGTAGTTGTAAATGACATATGAAAAAATTTAATAGCCCAATTGTATACTTAAAATTCACCGTCCCTAAACCTACATGGCAACATATTGAAGAGAAAATCAATTGGCTCAAACCCTTAAAATTTTATAAAATTAATATTAAATTTAAAAAAAAAGGATCTAAACAGGAGAGCTCACGATTTGAAAAACCAAGATGCAAGCTAGGGTTCAAGGAAGGGTTCAACTCAAGGACTCAATTTGCTTCAAATGAGTCCAATTTGATTCCTAAGAATTTGGAACATGGACGCCATCTAAAGTGGGCCTAAAACCAAGACTTGAACTGAATTATTGCTATACTCACTCCCTATTTCTTTACACATGATTTGGTTCCATGTTACCAACCTTTAAGCCTTATTGTTGGACCTAGTATTTATTTGGTTGTAGTTGCACTCCTCACTCACTTAGCCTACACATGATGTTGTGATTCCTTACGCAATGAAATAATAATACTTTTTCAAGAAGGTAAGATGTTAAGGTTGTACTCTTTGGTCATGTGGTCAATTTAATTGGTTGCACAAGCAACTCCATTACTTCACAATTTTTCGATCTTGCACGGCATGTTGTGTAGGTGAAATTAGACCTCCTTAACCACAATTTCTCATTCTTGTAATTATCTTAAAAGGACCTCTTCAATTGCAATTGTTCCACTCATAACTATTTTTCATAATTAGCATTTTTGAATTTCAAGGTTACACAAATTCTAATTTAATGGCATTGTTAAGGAAAGGTGCAACAAGGGGATAATGATACTAGAGATAATCCATAAAATGAAGGGAAAACACATCCTCAATATCCTAAGTGTGGTCATGAAGGCAAAGTGAAACTTTAAAAAATAGTATAACCATCTCACAACCAGACTCTATCATCAGGATCCTTTTCACACTTGGAGCAGTTACAAAGTCCTGTTCACATTTCACCCAGTAACACAGGCCACACTAGTGTGCAGAAGATTTGTAAACTATCAATTATCAACTTCAACTTTGCATCTTCAGGATGGGATTGCAGCACAAAAACAGATTGGAACCATGGGTAGCAGCACTAGATCATTCAGATTGGTGATTGGACAGGTAGAGGGCCATTAGGTCACAAAAGAGAAGGTCGCTGGCAGAATTGGCAGGGAGAACAGAAAACCCTAAAAAACAGCTCTGAGTTTTCTGTATAATATATAAAATTCCCTCCAGAGTGCCTTTGGAAGAGTAGTGGTGCATTGGCCTTCCATAATAGGGTACTTTGAGACCTTTGTGCCATGGATCCTTGAAATCTGGCAGGAAATCCAACTTCACAATTCATAGTTACAACTTTCACTTTGGGTTCTGCACTGCGCGTATGAAGAAGATACAAATCAAGCATCAGCCTCTCCCAATATGAAACTTCCCAACTCATCAGAAGCAATATCTAATCTTTTACCAAAGCAGAAACCAGCAGATCCAACTCTTCTACAAAAGGTTACAACTCTGCAGTTGGAACACTCCATCCTCATGAGGCAAACTTATGTAAACTCTGTACAGCTAGCTCTTACACAATACAAGTCTGAAGCAATTTAGCAGAAAGAAAACAATCCAATCCAAGAACCCTTTAGCAGCTCCCATGCATATGTACAATCTCAGGGCCTGACACTCTCAAGGTAAGAGACTCACATACTCATATTCTGACAATGTCTTCAAAGATAAGTCTCCGAAGACCACAAGTTTTTAACCTTGAGCAGACAAACTTAACTCACGGGGAAAATATATATACAGCATAAGCAACCCCTGTATGTATATCAGCTGAAATTTATTGTTTGATGGCAAGCAGCCACAGGGTACATCTGCCAAGGGGTACTCGATACAAATTACACCACAACTCGGCAGCAAAAAACCCTACAAAGATTGTCAACTGTAGTGGACAAAAGCACAATCGGAGAAAGAGGTGTATAGGTAATCATACAAACTGTGTAATAAAGACATTCAAAGGTAGGTAGGTTACTTGCTTGCTCGCATGTCATACGCAAGTGAACCAAATCAAGCTTGGAAGAAAAAAAGTAATATGTACTTCACAACAGTACTTCTCAACCAAAAAAAATTATTCAATCTCCAGGAGAGTGGATGCCACCAAAATGTTTTAATGTGACACTTACAGAAGGAAGTCTCAGTTGCAGAAGAAAATAGGTAACCATGACAGAAATAAGCCCTGGTTTGAGTGCGTGACCCTGGAAGACAAAGAGAGTGGTGGAAGAGAGAGATAGAGGAGAGGGCCTCCTGCACCAACCGGTAAGTTCAAAAACATGTGGGGAGGAGCATTTGACAGACTATGTTTTTCGTAAGAATTTTTTTTTTCAGATGGAAGATTTCTTTCTCAACTACATAGTACTAAATGAGGGCCAGCCACATCTTGCCTGCCACTGTCAAGCTGGTGGGTGGTGGTGCCAATGACTTTTGTAGGTTTTTTTTGGGTATGTGTGTGTGCGAGAGAACAAAGAGAGAGGAGAAAGAGCTTGTGGCATTAGAAATACCTAGCACTGGAGAGAGGCAGCATTATCATCAGCCCTGCAGCACTTTGATAGGATCCAGTTGACCACTGAAGTAGCTTGAAGGCACAGCAGAAAGCTCCTGCCGACCTCGCCATTCCTCTCCTGGCTTCAAAGTGATGGGTTTCTCCACGGCAGCAGCTTCCACACACAACATATGCTTATACTCTTCATCTCCGAAATCCACCATAGCTCTGGCCTTCTTCTCCCATGGATTCCAGACGACGGCATCAGGAAGGCCTTCCTTCTTCAGCACAAAGGTACGCTTCTTCTCATGGTCGATGATGGCAATCTTGGTGGGTGTACCCACATAGATCCGGTCCACTTCCGCATCAAAAGTGATGGCATTCCCTTGCTCAGTGAACCTCTCTCTGTCCTTCAAGTTGTCAAGGTAGTCCAGCGTCTCCAAACCCTCTATCCGCACCTCGCTCACATCCGAGACTGACAAATACGTATGCAGAGCAAATGTGAAGGTGAAGTTCTTGCTATCAGTGTTTCTCACTCGCGTGACGAGGGTGAGATCTCCTCCCAGACCTAACACAACACGTAAACAAAGCTCAAAGCTATGCGGCCAAATCTTGTGCTCATCTTCCCCATGCTTCAAGATTAGGTCTACAAACGGCTGCTGCTTGCTGCTGCTGTTGTTGTTGCTGCTGGTCCCGTTCCCGTTGTTCCCTCCAGTCAAGGCAGGAGGAGGAGGCGGAGGATTAGGGTCGATCACCCAAAACCTGTTCCTAGCAAACCCATGTTGCTCCAGACTTCCGAAGGTACCGAACTGGGGGAAACAGATGGGTATGCCGCCACGGATGGCTTTGGGTGGCTTGAATATTGCCTTGCTACTCAAGAAGAGAAGCTCCTCCCCTTTCTCATTCTTCCACGATGTTACATGTCCTCCGTAAAGATGTACTTGCGCTGTCGCTCCACCAGGTTCCCGCAACACCACCTTCTCCATACCCGTACTCCCATCCTTCACCAACTCCACCATTCTCCCTGTTCTTGTTCTTCTCTCTCTCTCTCTCTCTCTCTCTTCTTTCTGTGCCGCCTGCACCTCTCTCTCTCTCTCTCTCTCTCTCTCTCTCTGTGGGTGCCCCTAATTATGCTATCCCCTCTTCTGTAGTCTCTCCCTTTCTTCGGGTGTCTGCTATGGCTCCCAATCTTCCTGAAATCTTCTTTTCTCCTTCTCTTCTGTTTTCTTTTGTGAGATTCTTGTGCAAGCTCTTGAGGTCTCGATCTTTGCGATCTTCTGTTGGGTTTGTGGGATTCTTATTCTTTTGGTAACAGGTGGCACTCTTGCTGCTCTGATGATTGTTTTCTTGCTTCTTCTAGTCCCGGTATCCCTACTGCCTCTGCTACGACTCTGCTTCTTCTTCTTCTTCTGGGCTTTGCCTTTGCCAAGTCTCTCTCCTGCTTCTCTTCCTCCTTCTTGTGTGCGTTGCCGGCCAGCAAGTGAGGGGCTGCAGTGAAGAGAGACTTGTAGCCTTTTTCAAAATATTTTGGATGGCTATATATAGCCAAAAAGCTAAATTGAAAAGATTATAACTGCTTTCCTCTTGGCAATGAAGATTTAACATTTGTGCCAATGAATAAATAAATAAATAAAATAAATTAAAATAAACATGCTAATTTCAAGTGGTTTTTTTTCAAATGAGATTTTTCAATAGCCAGAATTCGACCAAAATTTTGAGCAAAAACGCCAGATTTCTATGTGTGGTTCAAGTATGTAGACAAGTTTTGCTTTCATATTGAGCTTGTAGCCAAATTTGGCTAAATCTTCCTATCGATGGTCACCACTTTGGCTATTGAACCTTGTTGGTAGGCTAGGCTTTAAATATTGAATTTAAGTAATAATTTAAAATAAAATAAAATAAATTCTATATGAGAGAATAAAGACTAGGTAGGTAGTAGGTACCTATTAAGAAGGAAGGTGTAGGGTAAAAGTAAAGGTAAAGTTTAAGTAGGATAATTTTAAGTTTCATAAGTCATTTTTTGGACGGTTCCAAAGTTTTTTTTTTTTTTACTTGATTCTCAAGTAAGTAAAGAGGAATGGAAAGGTGTTTTTTGGAATTTTTGTTTTGTTTTTTTTTTTTTTTTTTTTTTTTTTTCAATGCCATAATGATGAATAAATTTTCAATATTTTTGCATCAATTTGTAACCCATTACTCTTCAATCAAAATTTAATTTCAAATTAATGAAATTCAAATTGAATTCGACATATTTGAATTACATTTCAGCATTTGAAATTCAATTGAATTAAATCTAAATTCAAATTTCATGAAATGGCATTCAATATTTTCGTTCAAATGGTTCACTTAATTTTCACAAAATCAATTCATTTTTTTCATTAATTGAATCATTTCACTTAATTTTGGGGTTTTTTGGAATTTTTTTATATTGTGGAAATTAGGGGAAAAAAAACACCCTTCTTGATCGAGATTGGTGTATTTTATTTTATTTTATTTTATTGTGAATTTTTTTATGTAGCCAAAGTGGCCATCATCCTTACGAAGATTAAGCCAAATTTGGTTTTAGACAATTTAAGAATCCTTCTATTTTGGCTACCTATCAAATATAGAAATCTGAAAATTTTTATTAAAATTTTCACAATTGAAACACCTAAAAATGACTTTTCATATTTTTTTTAAAAAAAAATCATTTCACATTTTTTCAAATTTTAATTTCAAATATGGGTGCACCAAGGTGGTTTCATAATTTTCTCATATTGAATTTTGGGTGATTTTTGTCATTGAAAATTCAATATAACTCAAAATTCAATTCTTAAAGGGGATATTCAATTTTATGGTTGTCCCATATTGAATTTTGAGTGAAATTTGTCATTGAAAATTCAATATAACTCAAAATTGAATTCTTAAAGGGATATTCAATTTTATGGTTGTCCCATATCAAATTTTGAGTGATTTTTGTGATTGAAAATTCAATATAACTCAAAATTCAATTCTTAAAGGGATATTCAATTTTATGGTTTTCCCATGTTGAATTTTGAGTGATTTTTGTCATTGAAAATTCAATATAGCCTAAAATTCAATCCTTAAAGGATATTTGATTTTATGGTTTTCCCATGTTGAATTTTGCGTGATTTTTTGTCATTGAAAATTCAATACAACTCAAAATTTCAGTTCCTAAAGGATATTTGGTTTTGTGGTTCCGAAAAGTATATACTTTGTGTAGTTTTTCTCACCCGGCTTTTTCACCCATATGTCTCTCGGGCTAATGGGCCCGTCCATCCAACATAACAACCTCCCGGAGGAGCGCAATGTATTGAGGGCGCCTTACGCAGCACAATTTTCCGCTCCCTCGCGTAGCGGGTCTTCCATGTAAGCTCCCCAGGGCCCGGGGCACATAATGCAATCTGGACCATTGGATGATGTTCCCATAGATGAAGGCATTGCTACGAATCATTCATCCAGTATCCTTTTCCTATCGCCTCCCATCCACCTTAAACTCAGCCTATTGGTCAGGTGAGAGGTTTGGCTCTTGGTATTAAGCAAGGCTTTTAGAAATTTTCTGTATTTTAGAAAGGAAAAAAAAAGCCACAAATATGAAAAAAAATATAAAATTCTAAAAATTTGTCACAAACTTCCTACAACATGAAAGGGTGCTTTAAAAAAAAATTATTTTCATGTTTTAAATATTGAATTTTTTGCTAAATACTCTTATGAATGATCACCACTTGAATAATCACAAAATTAATAATTTTTTGACAAAACTTCTTGTAGAATATGTTGTAGTCATTTAGTAGCTTAGACAATGTGATGCAAAATATTCAATAAATTGCATAACCATTAAGAAATTATTAAGGTGTATTTTTTTACTTATTAACTAAGTACACGTTAATAATTTCTCAAAAGTCCTGAAATTTGTTTACTCATAAGGCAATTATTTTAGTGCCTAACTTGCTAGGTTACTACGGTAGTTAACATGTTTAGAAATTAGAACCTTTAGTTCATTTTGCTTAGGCTCATTTGCAACTTATAGATGAGCTATTTAGCATAGCTTTATAAATCTTGTGCCTATTTGTGTTTTATATATGGATTGTTGAATTCAACAATAATGTTACAAAAGAGAAATAAAGAAGGTGGTTATTGTGAGAACCTAATTTGGTGAAATTCCAAGTCAACAAAATGTGCTCAAATTTACATACGCAACACAAAGTCCACATAATATTTTAATTCTTTGAATTCTTTCCAAAGCATTTTCCAACTCAATTTTTAACCCATTGAACTTTAACCATAGCCGATATATTTTATTTCTTTGAATTCCTTCCAACGTATTCCAACTCCATTTTTGGAATTATTTAATGTTGAAAACGGAGGATATGCACTAATGGTTTAACCCATCGTGGAATAAGGTAATGCAAACCACTAATGATGTGTTGGTAGCCAAATACACTCAAAATATGGTTAAATAAATTTCTCATAATAATTTGTGACAAACTGTTTGGGATAGAGACTTAGTTTGACTAATAAAGTAAAAAAAATCATGTCCTTTATTCATCAAGTGTTTTCACTAAATTTTGAGTAAATTCATTTGTCTCAATGAATGAGACCTAGTGGGGGATTCAATAAATTCATTGATTGAATTTTGAGTAAAATTGTTTGTCTTAGTGAACGAGACCTAGTGGGGATTCAATAAATTCATTGATTGAATTTTGAGTAAAATCGTTTGTCTTAGTGAACAAGACCTAGTGAGGATTCAATAAATTCATTGATTGAATTTTGAGAAAAATCATTCATCTTAGTGAATGAAATTTAGTGGGGATTCAATAAATTCATTGGTTGAATTTTGAGAAAAAATATTTGTCTTAATGAACGAGACTTAGTGGGGAAGCAATGAATTCACTAATTGAATTCTTAGTTAGAGAGGATCTTAATATGAATAAAAGCCCTTTTGGTTAGTGTAGGGTAACACCCACCATAAAAATCAACAATTGTTACTTTTTTTTTATTAAAAAATTTACAGTGATACCCAGTGGGTACCAGATGGGTAATTATCTGGTGTCATGGTAAATAAAATTCAAAAAATATATATTAACGTGGGTATTTTGAAAAGAAAAGCCCCCACATGTATATGTGGGTGGGTGTTTCCCTTTACAAAATTCTTGCTTGCAAATTTCATCAATTATAAGGTGCCTTCAATTACACTACAAGGTAGTGAAGTCCCTCCACCACATACT
>Ga0209611_10005421_pt1 | contig 21383 bp, 18 predicted proteins | sample S1TSphgellanicum_3_FD_187693 | JGI IMG/M metagenome (GOLD analysis project Ga0209611, IMG submission 187693) | Host-associated microbial communities from peat moss isolated from Minnesota, USA - S1T2_Fc - Sphagnum magellanicum MG (SPAdes) (version 2) | ecosystem: Host-associated > Plants > Peat...
TAATAGTTTGCATTATTAAGATATTGGCTTTGATTAAGGGCATTCCCAGCTGTCAGAATGTTCATGGCGCTCCCTCCCTTCAACATAGAAATTGTGATAACCAATACAAGAAAAAGATTTTCTGATTGTGACATAATGATGATATCTTCACCTCTTTACCGAACTATAGTTTATAGCTCCAATCCAAGGTTAAAAAGCAATACTTTGCAGCTTAAGATCCAACACTTGGGATTTCCACTTGCTTTCGATACAGAAATATGTTAATGATACAGAAACAACTGCCAAAACAAGCAAATTAAATTATTAGTTTTGGCACAAGTTACCAAACTCCTCCATATAGATTTTGTGCAAGGGAGGGTTTAAGTGTGATGTAACAATGTGTGTTACATTAATTTCCTTCACAAAAGGACCACTCCTAAGTTCAACCTTCCTTGAGTGATGGTGATACCGTGATATCATGACTAGGCTCTCCAAACATGTCCTTTTGGTCAAATTTAGCAATACATTTAAATCAAATCAAATTGCATGTCTCAACTTCAATGTATAGGACAACTCAAATTTTTTGAAAAAATTATTCATTTTGCAAGTAGAAACTCATTGGCAAAAGATTGAAGATAGGTAAAATCAAATAACAAAGATTTCACAAATCATGACAGTGATGGGGAGCTCTCCAGATGACGACAGAAACCAACCACTTAAAGAGAGCCTTGTATGTTTGAGACAGAAACTTCAAGCTATGAGTCATAAAATTTGGCAATGAACATTTTCTGTTGAAGGGAGGGATTCTACATTAAGAAATGATCCAAGGAGGGCCTTGGGTATGAACCAGTTATTTTAAACTTAAAAGCCCTTTAATTTCCATCAGGAAACTTTAAAAACACTTGAATCCTCACTTATAGCTGTTGCTAAATTTCTATAAATATGAGACAAAGTAGACTTTTAATGGGGACAAGAGTCTAAGTCTAAACATACTCCCCACCAGTTTTTTTCTTTAAATTTTCTTTTTATATCTCTATACCAAAAAAATCACTGCTCATAACTTGCATTCAGGATAGATGATAAAGTATCAAGCGATCTTAACCATCTCGTATCGAGGTTCGACAAATGGCCCTTATTTCTCTGCTCTTATTTGAGTGGGAAACTAGCTTCATAAGTTGAGATTGAAATCACTTGTCGAGGAGAAAGTGTAGTTCAGGAGATCTTGGGAAGAACGGGTTGTGAAAATATGATGTTTTTATAAACCACAGTTCTTATACGGCTTCCTCTAAAAGCACGAAATACAAGATTTGAACCCCACGTTATGTCATGCGGAAGGAACCACAAGGAGCTTTCGAGGAACGAAACGAGTTAAAATAGACAGCTCGCCACAGACACACAATGCGCAAACATCGACTAAAACTTTGGAACCTGTTCCTTTAAACTTGGGGTTCTAGATGAAGAATTTGCCCACAATAGTTCAGAAACTAGGCGACAAAGGACCGTGATCCAATGACATTAAGCAACAGTAACTGTCAATTTTCAGCTAGGCAGCATGATGAGCCCACGTTTACGTATTTCCCTAACCCCAGAGATCTATGGTTAGATTCTTTTGACAATTTTGGTGATAAGTTGACATGTTATGAACTTTGCAAATTTACCCAACGTCCTTTACTGGGCTACAGTCAATAGATGTGGAGCATGAAGACGCTAACCTTGTTGTGTCTGAAGATGGAGTACGATTAATTGTTCGATCGATGGTCCTAACACAAATAAAATCCCTACCCATGACCCTCCTTAGCCTTGCTGGAAACCACGTCCATAAATTCTCTTAGAAACACTTGTTAGTGTCGCCTGCAGCAATACTCCAATTACACCATGATACAACAATATCCAGAAATCCAGAAACTCTCCAATCTAGGAGAAGACGAGGCACTCGAAAGCAAGCAAGCTGGTGTCACAAAACATTCAGAATCTTGGATTCTTCCGGAAAGAAAAATCTGATTTTAGTCAATATGTAAAGCTATCCGACCCACCCACCCACCAACGTCTAAGCTTGGAATTGTCTACGTTACCAGCAAGCAAAGATTATGCACTTGCAGGTCCTGTAGTGTCCAATTGCCGTTATTTTGACGCATAGTAGCACAAAATACAAATGCTTGAAAGCAGAGTAAGGAGGCTGCTGGGGTGAGAGAGCCTGGAATTGTGAAGGTCGGCAGGCACATGAAGAAGAAGAAGAAGCAAAAATTGAAGCGGCCTCATTGGGGCATTCCCAAAATAACCAGCCCTCGGCCCTGAGAGCCGCTTATTTTGGGAATGCCCCCACCCTGGGGCTGTACGGTGCACTTAATTCACCGGCCAAGGTATGTGTAGGGGAAAGGCCTGATTTTCACGGCCTCCCCTAATTTAAAATGTTGTCCTAGCCTCAAGCCTCGTAGTGTGAAGCAATAGGCCTGAAAATAAGGGGAGCCCTTCCCCCGAATAAAGTACCAAAGGTCTTTTATCTGATTGGTACCAGCAATTGATATTGATGAAAGCAACTTCCATGTGATGAGCAGTGTTTTGTTTTTCAAATTCCTCAAGTACGTGCACTGGCTAGGATCCTCACCATTAATTAGCAAAAAACGGCGACTGTTCTTATGGACTAGTAAATCTTTTTCGGAATCCTGCCTAGATCTGGCGACCTACATGAACACACTGTCTAAATCTGGCGATTTTCATAGTCTTTTTTATCAAGATATGGCGATTTTTTTAAAATCTGAAAAATCCCTTTGTTGGATTCGCCAGCCCTTTTTTTCTGTCGCTAGGTTGTGAAAATTCGCAAAAAAAAAAAACACTGATGATGAGGTGCTTTCAAATGCAAGGAACTTTGACTATTGTGGTTCAATATTGTCCATGCAACCTTGTCCAGTGCATTGTGCACATTGATAAAGACCATGGAGAGCTTTGAGAACATTTATAGGGAAATAGTTACTGCAATTCCTGTAGCCTATGTCAACAACAGATTTGACAATAATTAATTGGAAAATGACGTCCCTAAAATTTGGAAATTTCTCATTCAAATTGTTTTAAGATAAAATGTATTCGGTAATACTGAAAACGTTCCACAAAACTTCAAAATTTTGTGAGAAGTTCTCAATTCTAAATGAATGAGCCACGTGAAGCTGACAATAAACAAACAAGCACTCGGATACTAATTACACAGATTTTATTTCATATTTAACATATTTAGATTACGTCATACTCAAGTCTTCACAACGCTTGTTGACTCTGGGTTTTGACTATGTTAATCATTTTGTACTTATTCAACATATTTATGTTAAGTCATACATCAATTTTCACAGTAGTTTGTTGATCTTATAAACTGTTGAGGTTAAGATCATGGAGGCAAAGAAATTTGGTCAATGGCTTGAGTTGCTTAAAATAGCTTTTATCCATGCTGATGGACATGGGTACATGGACAATAGTGAACTCTTGTGTCAAAATCTAGAACTATACAAATACTTATATTTTGTGTTCACAAATTTTGTCATTAGAGAGATAACATTTTCATCACCTTCACGTGAGCATTTTAGGATTTTCTGGATTATTTAATCACAAAACTTACCATAGGCTAGCGTATTACACATTCATTGATTTCTGTTAGCAGCAATGTTTTCTTCGTATGCTTGCTGAATTGAATTGGCAGATCCGGGCCCGAACACGTTTGGGTGTACACACAACGCTCTGGTGACAAAAGTGGCATTCTGTTTTTGAAAAGCCTGTGAGGGTTTTATGCATTATAGGGTAGCCTCAGAATAGAAAGGAAAATTAGGTCAGTACTTTACGCAATTGAATAATCTCCCAGCGGGATTCATCCAGGGGGCCCAATTTTGCGCCATTGAAAAATCGAATAAAGTACCTAATAAGACAGCCCTGCCTTTAATGCATAAGTTATGGCCGTAGGAATGTGCACTCCCAGAATGTCGCCAAACCCAAAAATAAATTTTAGGAATGGCCCAGCGCATGTGAGAGCCAGTTATGATGTGGGTGTGTACACGATTGCCTACTAAAAACTGGGAGGCAACTTAGGACCCAGGAGGCACCATCATTTTGAGTGGAGGTACGCAATCTAAATTTTCAGAGCGCCACGTGGCATCAATTTTAACACCTTCAAAGTAAAGTAACTCCTTTTAAAGAGCCACCTTACAGAAAGGTAGGAACCCTCTTGTCCTTCCTCTCCTTTTTGTGAGGGCGCCTTACAAAAAGGTGTGGTTCCTTCTGGCTTTGAGGAGGGAATCTTCCACAATGTATGGGGACCTTCTCTAAAAATCACTGAAAAAAAGGGGAACCTGTAAATTGTGTATTGCAGAAGACAAGCCTCAACTGGGTACAGCAAAAGCCTCCCACCAGGGTTTCTTTTAAGGATTTTGTGATGTAGCCAAAGTGGCAATCATCCAGAAAATACTTTAGTCAAATTTGGCTAATTGCTACATATGAAAGTAGGGAATAAACATAATCCTTCTATTTTTCTTGGCTACCTAATCGAACTTCTCATTAAAAAAATGGCAATTTGGAAAAACCATTCAAAAATCTGCGGAATTTGGGTAATTTTTTTCCATGAAAATCCTTTGAATATGTTCAAATCATAAATCATTTCATGGGGGCCTTCTTTGCAGGATAAGGATGATGACCCCATGTTTCTTTTTCATTGCACCAAGCTTGGAATCCCTAAAAGAAAACTGAGTTTTTGTGAACAATCAATTTGTGACTACTTGTGCTTATGTGGTTTGTGACTATTATTGGTTATTTTTTAAACTACTTTTTGCATTTGGTTATGCTTTGTAACTACCTTGTTACTAATGTGGTTTTTTCTTTTTTTTTATTTACAATTTTTAACATGGTTTTCATTCAAGAATACCCGTTTATGTTCCATTAGTTTCGAATACGATCAAATGAATTGCAACCGCATATATATTCAAAGTGTATTTGCATATTTCAAGATGTATGAATTTATAATGGTGTATAATATGTATTTTAATCAATAATATATGGATGAATACTAAAATAAACAGGTGTATATGAAGGGTAATGCATAATATTTCTTCTTTTTACAAAAAATATTTTTACTTTTCAGTCATTAAAAAACTCCAATAATTATAATAAAATTAATTACTATAATTAATGTAAAATTATTGTACAAAAACTATATTTGTAATACTTATAAATTAATTGTACTAACTATATAATCTATAATTGAAGTTAATATTCATTGTAATTTTATTGTAAAAGGATTATTCAATTTTATTACTTTATTATAGTACTTCAATTCCACTAAGATATTGAATTTATTATTTATAATTCTCTATTTAAGCAGAGCCAAGTGTTGACCGAATTCCAGTAAAACGCAACGCCTAGGGATTTACCCGGCTTAATATCTGCCGGTCTTTCTTTTTTTCTGATACCCGGTGGGGTTCCGGTGACAAAAGTGGGCATTCTGTTTTCGAAAAGCCTGTGAGACTTTTATCCATTATAGGGTAGCCTCGGAATAGAAAGGAAAATTAGGTCAGGACTTTACGCAATTAAATCTCCCAGCGGGACTCATGCAGGGGACACAATTTTGCGCCATTGAAAAATCGAATAAAGTACCTAATAAGACAGCCCTGCCTTTTATGCATGAGTTATGGCCCTAGGAAGGGGCACTCCCAGAATTTCGCCAAACTTAAAAAACAAATTTAGTAATGGCCCAGCGCATGTGAGAGTCAGTTATGATGTGGGTGTGTGTACGATTACCCACTAAAAACTGGGAGGCAACTTATGACTTAGGAGGCAATATCAATTTTTTTAAGAGCCACCTTACAGAAAGGTAGGAACCCTCTTCTCCTTCCTTTGCTTTTTGTGAGGGCGCCTTACAAAAAGGTGTGGTTCCTTCTGGCTTTGAGGAGGGAATCTTCCACAATGTATGGGGACCTTCTCTAAAAATCACTGAAAATAAGGGTAGCCGGTAATTTGTGTATTGCAGAAGACAAGCCTTATCTGGGTACAGCAAAAGCCTCTCGCCAGGGTTTCTTCTATGGATTTTGTGATGTAGCCAAAGTGGCGATCATCCAGAAGATACTTTAGCCAAATTTGGCTACATGCTACATATGAAAGTAGGGAATAAACATAATCCTTCTATATTCTTGGCTACCTAATCGAACTTCTCATAAAAAAAATGGCAATTTGGAAAAAACATTAAAAAATCTGCGGAATTTGGGTAATTTTTTCCATGAAAATCCTTTGAATATGTTCAAATCATATGTTTCAAGTTGAAATTTGGCCAGTAAAATAACCATGGAGTCCCACATTATACTTATTAGTAAAGGATACAATTCTCTGGCCTGTAGTTATGGTAGCTCTAGCAAGTTCAAAAGTAATAATTAAGTTTGGCAGGGTTTCATCAAAAGTAGGTGTAGACAAGGCTGACAAGAACTCAAGTTGGGCTTTGTTGAATTTCTTGTTTGATGCAAAAATTTGAATTTTCCTGATCTGTCCCATCAAAAAATCTTTCCATAGGAACATATGAACATAGAAATATCGCAGGATCTCCCCTATTGCATAACTCCCTAGGGATCTTCTGCTGGGGAAGGTCCCACAAAATACAAAGAGAAATAAAAAGAGAGGTTTTAAGTACTAGAGAACAAGCCATTTAAGGTGCATTATGCCATGTAACACATCACTACGCCAGCCCCGGACACTGAGTTCAAAGATAAGGCGCATGACAGAATGCATCATAAATGGTCCGTTCCATCACTTGGTATTAAACCAGAATGAAGTTGGACAATGAATTCTCTGGATACAGTTCTCTGGCCTGTAGTTATGGTACATCTTGCAAGTCCAAAAGTAATAACTAAGTTTGGCAGGGTTTTATCAAAAGCAGGTGTGGACGAGGCTGACGAGAACTCAAGTGAGGCTTTGTTGAATTTCTTGTTTGCTGCAAAAAGGGAAATTTTTTGAAAACCCTGCGACAGAACAACACAGTTCTTCACAGGGCTGCACTGTCCGGCCCGAAACCAGTGCGGTATACAGCTCGTTAGGGGTGTTTAGCGCCTCGCGTCATTTATCTCCCCACAGCTCTGCGCCTTGAACTTTTACCGCACACTTTGCACACTTTCTGCATGACATACCACATTATGTATAGGGTAAGAAACAGCTTTGAGGCTGTTCCTGGATTTGAGGGCCTCGCTGAGGGCGAAAGGCTGATCTTCGGCCCCGAAATCCAGGGAGTGCCAAATAGTTGTTCCTTCATTAGCATAAAGAATATTTCCAAATTTAGGAACATTACAGAAGTGTAAGGTACCTTGCACTTTTGTAAGATCCCTTTTTAAATTTTCTGCCAGAGGAGACGTATTCAAATACACAGGCTCAATTTGAAAAGTTCTTTACCATTTCCATTGGCACCCACCACTTCTACCGAACAGTATATGTCAATCCCAGGAAATGGCACAAGTCGCTGATGTGCAGTTGGACATCTAAATAGGTTAAAGCACTTTACATACCATTGTTATGGAGCATCACTATTCACTTCTCCTATTCATTAGATGAGGTCCATCCCAATTATTCTTTTTTGTGCAATGAGCCAATTTGATTGGCCCATCACTAAAAAAATGAAACTATGGAGGCTCCCCAAAACAGAAGGTTATATTTTGAAGTATAGAATTTTGAAGGATAAAAGTGAGGTGCTATTGGGAACTCTTTGGGAAACATGTCAGGCACTTGAGAACTCTTTGCTTTGACCTCTTAACCCCCTCCCCACCCCAAAAATTGTTTTTTCTTAAAAAACACCTCACTGTCCGTTGTCCAAATCCACTTTCCACAACAAACACAACTTGAAATAAAAAGACGCCACCCTCCTCCCACCCACAAGAAAAAAGGGCAGCCCGTTCTCAGCATGACCAGACTTCTCAATGGTTCCATGCAAATTCTATTCCTAAAATTGGCTGCCACTATTTTTGGCCTGGACTAAGAGCCTTCCTAAGAACACCCTACCTATTGAACTTTCAGGTTCAATCGCGTGGTCAGTGTGAACCAGCACCTCCAATTTTCTCCTATTTCTACATTACATGTTGAGAACTACCTCACACTCTATTTTCAACCAAGAGGACCATGGTTACCTATGTTTGAAGATGAAGACTAAAATCTCCTGCTAAATGGCTGATGGACTAACCAATTGTTTCACATATTAAAGTTGTCTGTAAAGTCATCCTCTCCTTTGCCCCATCTCCTCTTTAATCTCGGGAAAGCAAATTTTTAAACTGCCTTTTTAGAAATTTCCCAAGACTAGTTGCTTTATAAGATTCATATTGCCCACCTTGAGGTTTTAATCCACAACCTTATTCTACTGAGTTCAACATGAAGATATCTCCAAAAGCAACCTAAAAAGCTCTGAAATTTCAGACATGACAACCCAAATGACAAGACTAACACACAATCAGGGAATCATAATATTGCTCAAAGCTCCATGATTCCATGTTGGTTCACCATCTTCCTTGAATATCTTTCATAAGAATAGAGAAATCTCCATTCTCATGATGAAGAAAAAACCCACAGCAAGGTGAACACTTCTTCAAGAAGCCACAGAAAGATCCGAAATAGGAAAGACAAAAACAAAAACAAAAAACAGCACTACAGTGGGTAAAGGCCAGTGAAAGACACCAACCTGTGAACTAAGTTTCTGCTGCAAGTCTGGAAGCAACAGGAAGACTCAGCCATACTGCTGGCTAGCAACAGACCACAACACAGCAATAAGACTAAAAACAGATCAACAGAAATGGAAAAGCAGAACTTTAAAGGAAAGGACAGCAGGGAAAAAACAAAGAACACCATCTTCCTCAAAGCTGGATTCAACCAGAAGGTGGGTGCCATGAGATTGTAGTGGGACAGAGAGATCTCATCTGGATTCAGATGGGATCTCTCAAGTTCCAAAAACCATGTTCGTATTGATACTAGAACAAGGATTGCAAAGAAACAGAAGCAAGTGACTAATTGTAACACCTATGGTTGAAACTAGGTTGTTAGTGATCGCATTCTCTTCTAGACATAAAGAAACACAAGGAAATTGCTAGTTGTACCATTCCCCCATGAGAGAGCCCAACAATATAGTCACAATGAAATATGAAGGTGGGCTAACATGTTATCTTGCTACCTCTGGAGTGCACATTCCTCAGATGCACTGACTTGCTCCAAGCTTGCCCCTGGTCTTCCTGCAGCCCACTTCTTTCCATCTAGTTGATCTCCTCTTGCTTCCTTGTTCTGCCACACCAACATCTAAACCACCAAGTCCCCATCAAAATCTGAGTTCCATCTTCTTGGCACTCATAGCATCATCCAAAACCAATGGAGCTAGCAGAGGAAAGTACAAACAGCACCTCAGATTAGCATGACAGTATAAAATCTGCACCTGCAGCAGGCTGGGTAGGCAAGCTACCTCAGTGCACAAATTCCTGCAAAAGGCTCATTTTATTATGTTTTGACATCACTGGTGCTTGTGCATAATGTGGGAAAATTCATAATGCACAATCATCGGAGAATTTCCATAAGCCTAAGGTACAGTAGAATTGGAATGCACAACTACGTGACATAGACATAAAACCCCTAAGCTCGAGCAAATGGGACCCTCAGCTCAGGCACCTTGTCTACAGTGCATCCCCCAGTGCTTTGGGAATCAGCTCAGAACCTTGAGCAATGTCAAAGGGATAGTTGCAGAATGATGCCACCAGAGCCATATAAATTACACACTTGAAGAACAAGGCAAAAATTGAATGTCTGAACAAAAGAGAGAGCTGCAGAAAGATTGCTTAGACTGCACAGCGTGTACTCTACAACAGACTATTATTTCTGGAAAATACACCTATCACAAATCCAACCTGAAGTATAATATTGTGTGGCAATCACTACAGGCATACTGCAGGTCCCTGGATTCAAATCCTGATGTTAAAGCAATCCTACAGAGAAAAATGGCGCAGACACTTTGACAATTGCATCAGAAAAGGAAATGAAAACGAAACACTGAAGAAGGACTAGGAACTTGGTCATAGGTTGAACACAAAGATGATACACTTAAGCCATCACAGATGAACTGGCCTTACATGCACTTTCAATGGAAGGGCAGCAAGAGGAAGAACAGGACGTAGAAAAGAACTGTAGGCGGGCTCCCACCATGTGCTGTTTCAAAATCGCTAGCAGCCAAACTCGTGACTTTGAGGAGATCCACTCCCTCCAGTTCCAGAGGAAGCAAAACAAAAAAGTTCATCTGAACCGATAGCTTCCACTCCTGCTTTCCTGGCTTCGTAACGCTGCAGAAATGCAAACAACCTTTGACTGGTGCAAATTCTGCACATAGAACTAACAGCATCAGCTATGATCACCTATCTTAGTATGCAGTTCTAACACATTACTGTACGTAGAGCAATTAATCATAGCCACATCTAAATGACTGACATACTCAGCAACAGATCCCACATTAGAGCTATTAATCTTATTGTCATGAACTAGGTCTCTGTACTTCCAATGTCCATACTTCCAGTAAGCTGGTCAATTGAAGCATACACTAATGTTCCTACTTGCCACTTAGTAAGCTACCTGCTTACAGCAAGCATATCCTCATCAGAAAGATTTTGCAAATCTCCGAAAGTCGGTCTTCACAGAACCTGCCATGAGCACAGCAGAACCCCTTCCTGTAATCACAGGAGAAGTTGCAGCAAATCAACATACCCGAAACCCCGAAATACACTTGTACCCAATCAAATGTTAACATATAAAAAATTTGCGTTGCAGATCGTCTTCTTGAAAACTTTCCGTTGCAGTGGAAGGCCTCAATCAATCAAGAAATGTGCAGAATACATTGCAACGATCTAACACCAGGCTAACCTAAAAATACATTTTCTATGCAAAATTTTCGAGCTGAACCAAGATGTTTTGCACCAAGAATCTATGTTGCAAGCAAGGCACAGAGTATGCGCAAAACAGAATCGTTACAATGCAGATGATGTGGTAAAGGCATACGATTGCATCGCTTTATATAGCTGCACAAAAGGTGGAGTCTTAGGAATCGCCAGAGCCAGAAACGTGCATAACGTTGTGGCAACTGGCCGTTGCGGTAGCGCTCGTCGTCTGCCGACCTAAAGAAGACATGGCGGCGGCAAAGTAGGTCTTCGGGGCAGGAGGCAGAAACTCCTGCTGGCAATAGCATAGCTCTTCTGAATTTAGCAATCTTGTGGGCTACAAATTGAGTATGCGCACAACAAAACAATCCCACCCCCAACATATTCCTGTCGCTCCCGGATTCAAGATTGTAGGGTTTCGGGGTTTCGGAGGGTTTTAGAGCATTTCCACCAATGCGCAGTATGTGTCCCTGCACTGGAAATTATTGATGAGGTTCATTCAATCCGGAATTGTCCGACTGAGAAATGTACAGATGATGGTGGGATCGAAATTGAATTTGGGTTCACTTCCTATGCTCGAGAGGGATTTACACCACTACCAGATGAGGTCCATCACCAGATGGGGGAAGAGGGAGGTCGAGCAGGCGGACCTTGCTGCTGCGTGTCCGTGTGTACGCGCCATTGCGCTTTACCGATCATCAACTTGTGCAGTACACCGCACTTCTTCCCAGAGCGGACGGCGTAGAAACAATGGCGACACTCAGAGATCAAGGCGGTTGTAAGCTTTCTTGTGTTGTTTGCCGCTCTCTCTCTTTCTACTGCCTTCTTGTCCCAGTACGTGTCTTTTGTTTGCCGAACAACCTTGACCTGATTGTAATGACATCTTCGGGAGTAATTAAAAGAGACTGGACACCATGTATGCAAGATGCAATACCTCATCGTGGCTTCTATGTGATAAAAGTACATGATTTGATAGGAAGTTTTTCTGCAGTTCCTCGAGGTCAGAGAGAGAAACTGTGGTGCGAGTTCTTTTTGGATCCTTTGCAAGGGGGGGATCACGGATCAGAGAAGGTAACTGAACATCAATTCTGTCAGAGAGTTCACATGTCAATGGGTCCATAGCTCTTGTTGGTGTCAATCTTTGTTGCTCTCTCTTGGTTGCCATCCTGCCATGGCCTAAACTTCGGCAGAAATTCTTCTCAGACCCTTTGCACTGGTGGGGTAGTAACAGTAGGCTGGAGAACGTAAGTAAATGCAATATGCTGTGACAGAACTTTTTCTGCAATGGAGAAGGTCAGTGCAGCTTTCTTTGTTCTTATGATAGGATTTATGCTTGAGATGTGGAGAATACATGGCTGGTCAGCTCAATCTGGATTTCTAGAGATAGGCAAATGAAAAGTACCCAGATTTCAAACACATGAAGACACAGGAAGCACTCTGGCTTCATGACCGACAAAACTCACCATGGGTGGCAGCAAAGACTGCTGCAATGGCACCAGGGATGGTGCAATTGATGATTTTTCCATGGAACAAGAAGCATACAAAATATGTTAAGGGTGGGCAACCTGAAAAGGCAATGCAGCTTTTCCAACAAATGCAACAAGGAATGAGTCCTGACAGATTCACTTCTGTTCAGGTGATTAACACATGTTGGTTTAGGAGCACTTGAAGAGTTTTCATCAAGATGCCATTCTGAAATGTGGTCACTTGGACCACCATGATATTGGGATGTGTGAATGTGGACAAGGGCAGGAGACACTGGAACTATACCAACAAAGGCAACAGCAAAGTGTGCAGCTAGACTCTGTTACTTTTGTGGGGATGCTCAATGCATGTGCCAGCGTGGTTGTGCTTGAGGAGGCAGGTGTGTTCATAAGCAGATCATTCAAAATGGTTGCAAGTCTGATGTCTTTGTTGGGATTAGTGTGGTTCACATGTATTCAAGATGTGGGAGCACACTGAGGATGCTTGGAGAGTGTTCAACAAGATGCCATCTTGAGATGTGGTCACATGGACCACCATTATGTTGGGATATCTGAAATGTGGGCAAGGGCAGAGGTTGCTGGAACTATTTTGACAAATGAACCAAGAAGGTGTGCAACCAAACCTTTTACCTTTGTGTGAGTGCTGAATGCATGTGCCAGTGTTCTTGCACTTGAAGAGGGAAGATGTGCTCATGAGCAGATTATTCAAACTGGATGGGATTTGGATGTCTTTGTGAGGAGTACTTTGGTTGACATGTATGCAAAATGTGGGAGCATGGAGGATGCTTGGAGAGTGTCCAAAATGTCATCTTGAAATGTGGCCTCTTGGAATGCCGTACTTGGAGCATGTACCATACATGGGCATCATAAGGAACCTCTTAAACATTATTGGATATGTCAAATTGTCGATATGTAAATGCGGTCATTCCTAAAGTTGTGCGATGCATTGTGTGCTACAATGCAGCAACTGGTCCTACAATTTTTGCTCAATGTACCAGGTGTCAGAAGGGTTTGATAACCTACTTCAAAGCTAGTGGCATCACAGCCATGATGAAACATGTTGATGCCAAGCACCCCAACCTTGCTCGAAAACTGTTGGAAAAAAGTGAGTAGCATGGCAAGAGGCCCATTGGAAAGATGACCTACTAAAAAGAGGACTGGTATCAATCCAAACACAATCTTTGATTACTTTGGTTGTGTAGGTTCATTCAAGAAAGACCACCCATAATAACAGGCAATGATGGAAGACCTGGCTTTGTTTATCACCAAAAGTTGCTTACTGACTTGTACGGTTGAAAGCATATGGCTATAGTGAATGGGGTTGTGATTGTGCCCTTGAATTGATTTTCCCCTCCAGAAGAGTGTCCACAGATGAGGTGCTGCCTGATTTGCTAGAAAAGACAAAAAAATCTTTATGTACTACTTCCGTATCCCAGTGTTTATAGGCTACAACCTTTGAGCTTTGGATGTCAAAGGGTGCTTATGACATATTTGCAGTAGTCAATTTTCTTGGTGCAGATTGGTAGCCCAAGCATGTTACAATAGGGTTCTTTGAGGCTACAGACTCCAGGGCGAGCAATGGCCATGAAGCTCCAAGCTTTGCTTGACAAGTATGCCCTAAGCAAGAAAAAATTGGCTTATGTGAAAGAGGGTGCTAACTTTGGAGCATTGACCACAACATTGAAGGTTGTATTCAGCTGGAAGAGCTTGGGCGTGGAGGAGCTGTTCAAAGGGACTTGTTTTGGGCAGGCCATGTTGAAGGGCTGCCAATATGGGACAGCTGATGACAGGGTTTCAGTCAATATGCATGATGTGCCAATCAAGTCAGCCCAATCTGACTTCCAGAAATGCATAACGTGGCCAAATAAATCTGGAAAATGGCATGTTTGGATGTGGGCCTTTGATCACAGAAATTAAGCACTCCATTGAAAGCCAAGTGAGGTTATTCATTTTACTCTTTATTTGATCTACCATCAATTTGCATTTGTATTGTTAATTTGGTTTTCAGTTTCAGGCACCATATATATATCAAAACTCAGAATTCTCCCATTTGTTGCACAAAAAATGTGTGTTCAATCTGTTATCTCTCATTTGCTGTTTCTCCTCCACAGATGGAATTGGTGTTGGAGTGCAAGTACCAAGTTGCAATTGGGGGTTGTTGGTGAGCAGCAAATTGCTCCTCCATTTTTGTTGGGTGTCATTTTTTTTGGCATTTTCTTTCATTTTTCTTCTCTTGTGAATTGGAATCTAGATTTGGAGCAAGCATGAAAAAAGTTGCAAATGGGGGTTTGTTCTCAGCAAACTGCATGCCCTTTTTGGTGTCATGTTTTTTTTTCTACAAATGGGATTGCTATTGCAGTGAAAAAGGCCTCATTTTGTTGCAATTGGCTGCTGGAGGAAACTTTTCTTGCATCATCTGTTTGATGAGTTCTTGTGCAACAAAGGTCTCATTCCTCCAGAAGGCATCATGTTGCCTTCTCCCTGTGAATGTGTTCCATTACATTCACAAAAAAATCATTGAGCTGATTTGCAGCTCATGACGGAATCCCTCTCTTTGCAATTTTCTTGTACTTGAGTTGAGCTCATTGTTGAACAGCTGACTCTTCATGAATTCTATTGAGATGCTAAAATTGAGTCCTGTAGACGCAGCTTAACAATTTCTTTTAAGAGGCCTGCCTTCGCAATATCCTTTTTAACAAAAGTTCACAAGCTCTCTATGTCCTATACATTCTCAAATGTAACCTTGTCTTTTTGTATGTTCACCTCAACAAGCTCATGCATCAAGTCATCTCTTTTTTGTTGCAAATCTTGATGGCCTCCCACAAAAGTTTTAAACGACAACCTTCTAAACTCTCAAGTCCATCCTTGTACTATCTGCCTATGCCTAGTGCCTACATTTTGAGCATGGTTTTGTAATTTTCCTCCAATTCCATCAATTCTAAAGATGATTTGAGTTAGTTTATCTGAACTCAAAAACATTTATTGATTGTTTTACAGATTGTTCAAGCCTGGAGCTATGTGTTCATTAAAAGGAAGATGACCACAAACCCCATGTTTTAGTGGGGTCTTTTGCTTGGGTGATTATCATATTTGGGTTGTCTAGATCTTATTGCCCTGAACCTGAAACATTGTGTTGTCACCTTTCAACCCTTTAGTTGTCTAGACATCAGCTCTCATATTTTCTTGAAATTCTCTTTTTAAAATCTTCTACCTGTACTGCAACTTGAGTGAGATATGTCTGCAAATGTTGTTAGGGGGGGTGATTCTTCTTTCTGTATGGCAGGGCAAGGCAAATCCCAACATCTCATGGAAGATTTTGGTATCAATTTGAAGCATTAAGGCAACACTGTCTTTGTTTGTGGGGAATGAAGATAGCAGCATGGATTCTCACCACATTTTCCTTCCATAGGCAGTTGAGCTATTGATCCACAAAGTCTGATCTACATTCTGCAATCTATTGGTGTGACAGGTGTATGTGATGTTCCCTTAACACAGGTCCTTTGTGGAGTGAATTCAATTGAACTCACAAACACCTGGGAACCTTGTTTTTTGGTCTAGATTCTGAACTAATCAAGGGACTCTACTGATGCAGAGCCTTCACTCAGTCCCAAATTTGGAAGATCTGGATTGAATTATGATGGCACTTATGCTTGTTGCTTAAAGTCCATCTTTCAAATTGTTCCTTAAAAATCCACTCTTTGAAAATTTGATTTTACTTGCTGCTGACTATTGACTTCAAGAGAGAATAATCACATAATTGCATTGTGTAAGCCAATGTTTTTATCTTCACGAAGACAAGGTTTTGGAGTGTGAGGGAGGGCTAGGATTTGTGTTCTGAGCAAACTACTGCTCCCTTTTCCTGTCATATTTTTTGCTCTGCAGATGGGATTGCTGTTCGAATACAGCAAAAACGCCTCATTTTTATCGCAATATCTACTGCAGAAATATTTTGTTGAATTATTTGTTTGCAACAATTTTTTTTATAGATTGGGATCAACCAATATTTTTCTTTGGTGTTTGGTTTTTGGCATTTGTGCTTGCAGCATTTATGAATGGGAATGCACTCTAGGAGTTTGATTATTCATGGTCTACAGCTGACCCAGTAACCTTGAGCTTGGATAGGGTTCTGTGTTTAGTGACTTTTCAATTGACGATGGAACATGGAACCAAACATTTTCCTTGTCCTAATTTTTTTGGACCTAATTTGTCTTTAATGATCTGCATGTTTTAGATCTAATTTCAAGTGTTTCTGGTAGAATACATTTGTGCTTGCAGCACCTAGATGTACATCGTGTGGGTCTACATGAACACTCTTTCAGTCCTACCAAAGGTGCATGGAGGCCCATTGTGTTTTAGGGTATGTTTCCAGATGCATACTCTACTGAGAAGCAATTTTTGTGTGTTATTGCTGCCAAATGTTTCTGGTCAGGTAGCTCCAGCATTGATGCCTAGCATATTGCTCAAACTGTTGTGGACAGCCTTATTCTGGCTGTCTTGGAGTGTTTGTTAAACCAGTCCAGAGGGCATTGGTTGTTGAGTGATGTGTTCAACAGCACAATTACAATCACCTTGAAGTTTCAAGAGGAAATAATTAATCATGTCATACCAAATAACATGGTCGATGATGACACGGGCAGGTGTATGTAGAATTGGATGAGTTGGCTATCAACATCAATAGATGGGTTATTTCTGCCTTGGATTCTTTTTTTTCTTTTTCACTAAGGTTTGAGCCCAAAAAGGCTCATAACATACTATGCCTTATGTTGGATCCTCAATATAGGAACTTGCACATTGTCACTCCTTGGTCATGAGGAAGGGGTTCTCATTGTCCATGAATATGATCAAAAGTATTTATGCCCAATGCTAGTAAGATGCTATGAGCAATTGCATTGTATGCAAGAAAGTCCAAGTGCTTCACAACTAGTTCCAAGAGAGACTCATGTGGGGTCTGGCTTGGACATATTTGACATAGCAAGCTCTAGTGGTGAACCAACAAAAGAGTGTGAATTGAGAGTTGTGGTCATTTTGATGATGACAAGTTGACATCAAGGACATCAAGTGCTCTCTCCAATGGTGGAAGAAACATGAAATCATGTTTCTATTCTAGCCTCACTTGTGTGACAAATATTGAGTATGCTACGGTCTCCAATTGAAATGGAATGAAGTTTTTCCTTGGCAGGAGTTCTTACAAACTCATGGTGGTGTAGGCTATAAACTGATAATTTAGAGAGGCTGATTTTTATGAACAAAAATTGGTCTAACAATCCTAGGGCTGGTTGCCAAGCTCCCACAGACATGTTAGAGGTAATTGAAATTGAGGTAGATTTGACAAAAGAGTTGGAAGAAGAGTTTGAGGATGATATTGAACATGAAGAAGTTTTTGATTTGTTGCATCACTAATAGGTATGCTATGAACTATGACTATCAAATTCATTTGTTGTTTTCTTAACTTCTATCGTGGTTGTTGTTTGTGGAACAATTGCAATGTTGACGCATATTGAGTGAAACTCTAACATCTATGTTGGAGTGTTTCTTAACATTGAAATACATGTCTATCCTGGGAGAGCAATGTGATCAATGGCAAGCACTATGGGATGTGCAGTTGCGTTATTGGCCGTTCAATTTGAATAGCTTCAATTTTTCCACACTCTGAATTTGATTAAGTTCAATTTCTTTGCCCTACCATCTTATGTCAACCTCCCATTAACTGCCAATTGTATCCCTTATGTTTTCAGCATATATGAATACTTGCAAATGATTTCAATTTGCTCACAACCTGCCCAATTTGTTTTATGTTTTATACATGTGTTGCATTCTAGGTCTGTCTGATTTTGTGAATTGTGGATTAGTAAAAATTGGGGCCTGATATTTGTTGGTGTCTCGAACTCTAGAGGTCTCTTTCAATATTTTTTATCACATGCAAATTCAAAGAACCATTTGATGACTATCAATATATTTTTTACATGACAAGGTTCTTGAGATCAAAGAACCCATGTATATAACCCCTTGTTTTTTAGTTAGGAAATGACCAGTGTTGGGCAGTTCTCACTTTTTGTGAGAATCAACCAGTTCTAGTTCTTACATTATGTTATGAGAACCTGATTGGTTTTCTAATATATATATATATATATTTGGGCTGGTGAAAATTGACTAGGTTTTCAAGATTTTTATTTTTTCCAAATTCACCTAGTTTTCAAATAGTGTGTTTCTTGCATATAATAACAATCGATTTTCCTATCCGGTTCTCATTTTTTTGGAAATTTATATTTAATTTAATAATTATTTAATTCTCTTTATCAATTAAAATAAATTTTACTTTAAAATACATGGAAATTTGAAAAACAATTATTGAAAATTTACAACTCCACAACTTTGTCCCTTTCAAGAGCTTTTTCAACTCTTCTTCTAAATTAAGATCACTCTCAATAAAATCTACCAAACTAGAAGGGGATTTACAACTTATCCTAGGATCATTGGGCCAATTTTGATCCACAAAGAACAATTTATCCAAATTTTTTGATTGTAAACGGCATCTCCTTTGACTAGTAAGGACTCTAACTAATGAAAATATTCTTTTTGTGAGATTGAATTATTCTTAAAATTCATCTAGCACAAAAACCAATTGTAGGAAACATGCTCTCATGTATTTCCCCCCACTACAATGGACATTTGATGTCTTTAACATCCAATTGATAACGCTTGAAAATTAGAAGCTTTCTATTGACCAATTTTGTTGTTGGTTCACTTGTGTTGGTTGCCATCTCAAAGATATCCAAATTCATGTCCTCTTTAACCCTTTGATCAACAACATCCCTTGCAAATTCAACCAATAGATGCAAATGATAATAACATTTAAGAAGCATAAGAAATAAAGATTTTTTATCATATTCTTCAACAATTGCCTTAACTTGTTCACAACCAATAAATGAAGACATAATACGAAGAGTTTTAAACCTAGGGTCCAACATTAAAGAAAGCATATTATGGGCCTTTATTTTTTCATATTTTTTTAACAAGGAAAGAAAAAAATCCAAAACCTAAACAACTTATTTCTTTATGGTAGAGGCCAAACATGACAACTCATAAACATGTCCATCTTCTTCCATTAAGTTGCCAAAGGTTGTAGAATCAATTTCATACCTGAATTTTAAACTCACGGATATGGCAAAATTTAATGCATCACTTAACAACCAATGATTCTTAATCTAGTTCAAAATACAAGCAAACACAACAGGGCCAAGAAAATTAACAATGATGCAACAAATGTGCCATGTCAAAGGAGGTGGTACTCTTGCACTCATTCTCACATAATTTTGTTTATTGTAACATAATTTAATTTTTTTTTAGAACTGCAAAAGTTTTTGGAAAAGGATAACTTTGCTAGCAAATCTACAACAACAAAAGGAAATGTTAGCTTATGCACAATAATAGTTGGAAAAAAATGAAAAAAATGTTATGCAAAATAAAAATTGACAAAAAATGTGCACATAAATTTTTTTTAAAAACTATAAATTTACCTTATCATCATTGGAGTATTCAATTTTCAAGGGGAAAACCTAAATTTACACATGCCTTTTCCCATTCTTGCTTATTCTTTTTAGATTTTTTTGACCAAATTATGCATTTCTACAAATCTTTTTGAACAAATTTGATTAACACATATCATAAGTCTTTGCAATTTTTTTCCTCTATTGTAGCAGCCTTGGAAAATGCATGCCCAAAACAAGTGCCCTGAAAACTTTCCTCCGAACCCAAAATATCACAACTTACAACTGATTTTAAAGTTGTAGCCATAGTGTTCATATTAGATCCCTCATCCTTAACATAAGTAACAATTTTTTTCTTCAATCCATAACTATCCAAGAATTTTGTCAAATTTTTAGCCAAAATATTCCAATAATATCTATTGGTTCAAAAAGACCAAGGGTAATGTGATTTGGCCACTAATCATCTTTTAAAAAATAAATCACCAATGCAAAAATATCATGTCCAACTTTTGACATCACATATCAAAACTTGCAGTCGTAGAATGACATTCTACTAAAGTTGGCAAAATATATAATTGTTTAGTTTTTTCCACTAATTTGGGCAATACTAGGTTGGTTACCACGTATGCAAAATGTGGAAATAGGTTAATGTTGGAAAATGTTCAACATGATGCCATCTTCAAATGTGGTCATTTGGATTGCCATGGTATTAGGAAATGTGAAATGTGGGGACTTGGGGCAGAAGGCATTAAAACTATCACAACAAATGTGACATGAATTGCATGTTGTTCGTGGCAAGATGCATGATGAATTGCATGGTGAACATCATGCATTAATCACACATCTCCACACATAATTGCCCTATAACTAAACAAATGGATGAATGCCATCTCAAAGATAGCTTAAATTGGTTTTATACATGAAAAGCGGACTATACATATCACTATAAGCTAGCAATGTGTTATTGATACTAGTTAAAGGCTTCATTATAGAATTAAGTCCAATTGAAGCCCACATGCTTAATTTGTTATTCTTTTATTAATAAGGATAAAAACAATCTAATATGTTCATAATACTCCTTGATGTATTGTGACCCAACATGCACAATTCTATTCATTTAAATCTCATCCACTTTTCCTCATTCTTTTTAATATTCTTAAATCAAGCTCTTTAATACATGCATCGCTTCAATGTTGATACAATGTGAGCTCAATGTTGCTTTGAAACTCTTGATTTCACCCTCTTCATGACCATACCAACTTGTGCCCTACCACTCTTCTTTCCTTGAAACTTATGTCTCTCTTTGACTTGATGGATAGGAGCCTTTTAAGAATTCAAACTACCCTCTACATAAAAATTGAACATATTCAAGTTCAAATTTCGTGTTTTCTTTACATACATTTTTATGAAATGAACTTCAATGAAAAATCATGAAAGTTTAAGATGAAATAAATTTAATTCAAAAATTGCATCTATAATTTTGTTTCATCCATGAAGTATATTTCATTCATAACTTGATTTTTTGACATGAAAAG
>Ga0209611_10005422_pt1 | contig 21383 bp, 9 predicted proteins | sample S1TSphgellanicum_3_FD_187693 | JGI IMG/M metagenome (GOLD analysis project Ga0209611, IMG submission 187693) | Host-associated microbial communities from peat moss isolated from Minnesota, USA - S1T2_Fc - Sphagnum magellanicum MG (SPAdes) (version 2) | ecosystem: Host-associated > Plants > Peat...
AACATTTAACTAACATTTAAAAATCAAATATATGGTTAGATCTATGATGTTGTGACACATATAAATGACAAATTTGTAGTTAGATATGTAGTTAATTAACATTTATAAAAACTTTTATAATTTAAACTTTTATAAATGTTAATTAACCACAGATCTAACCACAAATTCAACTTTTATATATATTACAACATCATAAAACTAACCACAAATTTGACTTTCATAAATATTATAGCACCACGCATTTCATGACACACCCCCAAACTCCTTGATGGACTCAACTGTGAGTCCAAAGGGTGAAAATAACAAAAGGATAAAGAATTAAGGCACGCTCCCTAACTTGTAACACTTTGGGGGTAAAAGGGTGTGCTAAAGCTCTGAGATGTGGATTAGGAAGAGTGACAAGAAAGTCAATTACTCGCACGGACTTGGACAAACCAAACAACAAATTGGTTAGTGCATGGTCGGAGCATTTTTGGTGTACAGACTTACCATGGGCAAACATGGATTCACAAGACTCACCATGGCCCTAACTTGGGGGAAGCCATCACCTTCCCTCTTATAGTATTCTCTGTGCCTAACCACATGGCCAACACCTAAATGTCATTTTGTATCGAGATTCTCAAGTTGGGAATCCTGAAATTTTCGAAATTGATATTCTTGTAATTTTGGAGGCTCATAATTTTTTGTGCAGACCTTTGATTGAAATTAGGTTTAAAGTAAAGTTGTAGCCCTTGTCGAGAACTTCCCAACGATATGTGACATGCCACTTGCACGCAAGTAAATTAGAGCGATTCCCGACTTTTAATGGCCCCTCTTTTGACCGTAACTTGTGTTTTAAGTACCCAAATGGGTCATACAAGCCCATTTTAGACATCTAACTTCCAAGAATTTTCTAATGATATAAAGAACTCTTCAATCCAGTGCGTTTTGAACCTTATAATCACCCTCTAAAAATTTGGGAATCCATCGGGACTCCAACTCCCAAAATGGGAATTCACTTGGGATTGTGGGGGTTCATTTCTTCACATTCTCCTACACTCCTGGGAGCATGAAATGTGATTCCCAAACTTCACTCTTGGCCCACACCTTTGCAAGTATTTGCTTTGGTCGCAAGGTTAGGGTTGCGACATCTAACCATAAATTCAATTTTTATATGTGTTACAACATTATAAATCTGACCATAGATGCAAGTTTTATGAATATTACAAAATCACAAATCTTGCCTTTTTAAATGTTAAATTAAAATTTGTAATTATTTTGTTAATTAGATATTATCATGTACTAAATACAAACTTGACTTTTATATGTGTTAAATCATAATCTAATAAACATTAACTAATTAGTTATTAATTAATATCCATTTTCAATCCATCCATCCTTTGTATTTCATCCATTCATTCATCTTTTATCCTTCATCCATGTATTTTTCTCTTCATAAGATTGGTTAGTCAATAGTGAATTTATAATCAAACCTTATCCATTAAACTTTTCTCTCCAACCCCTATGCCCACTCATTATTGTTCTATTAAAACCTTTTACAAAGCCAATAAAAAGTTATATTTGATGCAATGATGTAATCTAAGGTTTCAAGTTTCAAGTTTATCCATGGTTTAAGGTAATATGAAGTTTTATTTGATGTGAGAATGGTCATTCACATGCAATTTATGATTTATTGTCTAGGGTTTAAGGTTTAAGGTCTATGCATGACAAAATAGATTGATTTGCATATGGGGAGGATTAATTTAAATAATTTATATGGGTTGCAATTTGGGTTCTTAAAGCTCCAAAGCCCAAGCATTCCATGTTTTGATTGTTGTTGTGAACCCTTGTTCACCAACATCATTCTCCAAGGCCTCCTTATTAGTTATTCTCCCATTTATTAATAGTTTAGGATAGGTAAGGGTTGCATTTAGAAAATTTTAGCCCATATAAGCTTTCCAAGTTGGTCAAAGCTTATTAATTCAACTTTTGACAATTATGTAATTTTAGAGTTGGATAACCTTAATTATAGTGTAGGGTGTAGGGTGTTCCATCATTTTGCATTTTCAAGCTAATGGGTTCATTCACACACATCCACATTGCTCAAACCTAGGTAACCTTTTAATCAATGAAGCTGAATTTAATTACTACATGGGTCATTCACTTTGAAAATTAAACATTATAATATTGTGTACATTTATGGGTATTAACTTTTAGTGTTAACATTTTGAAGCAAAGTTCCAACGGTTCAAGCTTGTGATCTAATTGAAGCATAAAAATTGAAACATAAGCATGTTTTGGGCATGATAGGTATAATGAAAGAAATAATGGACTAGTTAATTTTACTAATCATCATCAAGATGACAAAACCCTTGAAGGGAACTCAAAAAGAGGTTTATTGAATAATCCCCAAATACAACATGAAATCATAATTGGATAAAATGCTCAAGGAAATAAATAGGTAACATGAGCTTTTGTGCATGTTATTACAAATTTTTATAAGGGATACAATTTCATCACCATCATGTCCTTAAACCATAGCCTAATAGATATTCATTTAATTTGCAAGAACCTCATGATATAGTGAATAATGCACATGAATAGTTTTGTTTTACAATCAACCAAAATTTGGAACAATGGAACACACAACCATTGATAAGTGCCTAATTTAGGTCATGCAAGCCACACTAGAACATCTCTTTCATCCCCTTGGTAGATGCATTCATTCAAATCTTTGGCTTGCCATTTATAGTACATTTGATTTTTAGCACCAAAACAAAGGAGCATGCATTGGCACCCACCCTCTGGTGCCATGGTCTAGTGATGCATTCAAACTCTAGTCAAAAGCATGTTTTTTTTTCGATAAGTTCTTTGTGCTTGGCCAATTGTGTTAAATTCAAGTCAAAAGGCGATTCATGCCCTTTATCATTTGGTGGCATGAGTTGAGGTTCACACTTTCCAAAATTGTTCACCATGTTAACAAACTAATTATTCCATGAAATCTTGTTCCTTCAAATGTAATTGTGATTAGGGTTAGGAGGTTTGGTTGACAATCACAACAATGGTAACTAAGCAAAATGCCTAATTCCGACAAAATTGATGAAAAACCTAGATTGAATGGTAGATTGGGTGTGATGGAAATCTTGTGGTAGGAAATTTATTTCTTAACTTGATTATGTACTACATAAATAAGTAGTACATGGGAGATAATAGTAATATGTATTAGATGGGTGAATATTACACTTAAATTAAAGGAACGCAAATAATCCCCTCATGGACCTAGTGAAAAAAAAAAAAACCATCATCATCCTTTGTATTTGGGTAAAAGTAACCTAAGGGGTTTAGGTTAGTTACTTGGATGATCTAAGATGAAAAATGGAAGGTTATACTTGAATGAAGGAAAAGTTTCATCCCAAGGATTATTTTCAAGATGAGGAGAAAATGGGTTTCTAAACCCCATTGGATGAGGGGGTTCCATTTCACCATGATTGGAAGGGGAATGGATAGATGGATATTTTCATCAAGTTCATTGGTTTTTAAAGCTAAGAAGATAATTGATTGGTGTAAACTTGGCAAAGAAATATTTCCCTTCATCTTCATCGGCCAAGGAAAGGAAGCTCTTGGAGAGAGGTCTTAAGAGAGGCTCACTCTCTTACACCACACAAGAACTTGAATTTGGATTTCTTTTGCTTTGGCTTTTGGTTTTGGAAAGGGACTTATGATTTAAAGAGGGTTTTTGGCAAGAAGGAGGTGTTAAGGAGGAAAAAATGTTACAATAGAACTAATTTTCTTTTCCTTGAAAGAAGTATTTGGACTTTTTGTTCCAAATTCAATATCTCTTTATTGTAGCAATTTATTAGTTTAAAAATTGAAACAATGTTAGATTAGTACTCAATACATCTTCACAAAAAATTCCAACCTCATCGAACTTCCTATTGGAAAAATATAATTGTTGAAAGTAAAAGGGGTTTGTTGTGAATCCAACTTAGATGTAGTTTTTGGATATTTTGTTCTAAATTCAAGATCTCTTGTAGTAGTAATTGATTCATTTAAAAACTAACATAGTTTTAGATTAATATTTAAGGCATCTCCACACAGAATTTCAGCTTCATCGAATTTTTTTGTTGAAAAGATATAATTATTGGAAGTAAAGGGGGTCTATTGCGAATCCAATTTAGATTTAATAACTTGGGGGTTAGATGTTCCAATCACCACTATGGTGCAAAGGTTGAAAGTTGATGACATAAGCACATAATCCTTAGCTTTCTAACAAGCATATTCTTGATGATTTTGGCTAGGTGAAGTGGAGTTGGCATTCATTAAAAATAAAGGAGTCAACTTGACTTATCACAACAAATTTGCAAATCTAAGTGAAATTATTCCTTGGCTTTACTTAAGTTGGTTTTTTGTGACAATCCTAGTTCATATCATTGTGAATGTATGCTCTTACTTTCTTATCAAAATCATTATATTACAAATGCAACCTAATGATTCATTAGATATCAATCATTTAATCATAGTCCACCATGAACCTGTTGTGAAGTATTTATAGGCCTAGAGGGAAGGCATGTAAATCACTCATAGTTGTGTGAACAAAACATGTATTCAAGTCACAAACATTTTAACTTCCTCTTTGAATGCAACACATCTTGGTGCATAAATTTTTTTTCGATGTCTACTAAAGTGGCATGTGTTGATGGCCCAATTGTGAATAGGATTAATGTTCCAAATGTGAACAATATTTTCATGATAGAGCTCAACTATGAAAAAAAAAGAGTTAATTTTGAAATTAATTTCCAATGATGAAAACAACTCAAAATTAGATTTCCACCACCTTAAATCTAATAGTTACAATATCATCTCCAAAGAATCACACTCATCAAAGGTTTTCCAACAATATTAAAAGCTTGCCCAATTTGTTTTAACTATTTAACATATATATATTTTAAAGTTTTTTTTCTCAAGATTGTTCAATATTGAATTACCTTTGCACCAAAGGTTTAAATATTACCAAAACACTTTGATGCACCCCTACTTAATGAGAGCATCCAAATGATACCGAAAGCATGGTAGGGGAACTTTGGTTTGGGACATTTTAATGTAACAAACAACTACCTTCTTTTGTCACTACCATTTTTACAAATATATATATTTCACCATTCAACAACAATGCAACTATTGTGTTGAATCATTTTTAGAAAAGTTCATACTTGCAAGGAGGATACATGTTTTGACAATTGCTTACAAATAATTCTACTAATGTTCTATTAATAAAATTAATCTTCAATTCATGGAAATGTAACTTTAATCTTCTATTAAATGAAATTGAAACCCTAATGGACGAAATGATTAGCTCATGATATGCATTTTTCTATTTTTAAAAACATAATGACAACAAATGCAATTACATAAAAAAATATACTTGTGTTGACCAGCTATAAAGAAAAAACACTCAATAATCAACTAGGTTATCAACTTGATCATGAATATCTACTAAGTAGTTATTAATTTTTAAAATAATCAATAAAAAACCTATGTGCTTAGCAAGAAGCATATTGAAAAGTGGGAAGACCTTTATGGCTCAATTATTAAATCTTTAAAATTTGATAATTTATTTGAATATTTGAAATTTTCATGCAAGTGGGTTATCAATATTTAAATATTTAAGTACTAGTTTGTTTAGCATTTCAAAAAGCCTTTGGTTGTACAAATTTGCAAAGAGGAAACAAAATACACTTGCTTGATTTAGATTACTATGATTAGTCATTTAGTTGTTTTAGGCCCATTGCCTGCACCATTTGAAACAATAATGGTTATTCTTCCTTCTAAAGTTTGTTTATTTGATTGCATCTTTGTGAATGCAAGCTTCAAAATGACAATTGTGCACACTTGTTCATTTTTGGTAAAACTTTCACTACAATACAATGCAACCCTACATAGTCCATTCAAATTTAAAGTTCACGTGGTGCAATAAAACACGATTTGTTGTAGTGTTTTTTCAATGCTAGCTCATGCAATAAAACACGATTTGTTGTAGTGTTTCTTCAATGCTAGTTCATTGACTATATAATTCTATTTAATTTGAACAATCAAATTTAAAAAGGTTTATGATACTTGCAATTTCATTAGCCTTCAATTTCGAAGTATGTTAGTAAAACACAATAACTTGCTAACAAAAGTGTATCATCATTTGAATAATGTGAAGTTAACATTGTGGTTTTAAGGATGGTCTTTTTTAACAAATTACATTAAGTATAGTTGTACATTTTTGGAACATATTCATAACTATGTAAAGTTATTGTTGAAAATGGAATTCCACAATCCCCCAAGCTCCAACTACAACAAGATTTGACTCATGAGATCGAACACATTCAAAACAACAAATCATTCAACTAGCATTGAACATATGAAATGAAAAAAATTGGTTCAACCCATTGTCACATTGCAAGTTATGATTTTTCAACATTGAGTGAACGATTATTTGATTGGCTTCAAAATCCAAAGTCTAGAATCAAAAACACACATTCCAATACCCAAAGTCCCCAAGTCGTTGACCACCTCCATGAAATTGATGAGTGAACAATGAATCAACAAGGTTGCATTCTTAGATTCAAACCACATGAGGTAATGATAGGTTTGAACTTTGAAGGGATGATAAGTTATTAAAACCTTGTATTACTAATTATAATTTATTTAAATATATCAAATGATTTAATGTTTTACATTCAATCTTGATGATAAAATTGCCCCTAAAGAAAACACTAGTTGAGACTTGAGACCCAAGTTAATGTGATAGAAATGAAATTGTTGGCGAAATTCTTGAGACCTAGAGAGTTGATTGGATCGATAAAGCCAGTATATTTCTTTAGGATTTTGCTTTATGTAGCATGAGAGAAAGAAAATGTTTCTTGGGGATGTTTTGAATTGTTCAAATAACTTGAGAAAGGGGGAAAATGCCAATATTCATAATCTCATTCATAATTTTAAGCAACACACCACATGATTTGTAAATAAAATAATTTCATATGGAGTATATTCACATGATGCTTTTCCTTTTTTTGTTTTTCTCTTTTCCAATTCTATACAATAAAATTTGGGGTATATGCATCTATTGTGCTTTCTTTTTGTTGCTTCCACAATTTCAATACAAAAAAAGAAATTGCATCTCACAAAAATTGAAATTCCACCACAATTACCATACCTTGAAGTTGCAGAGAAATCAAATTTATATTAAATGATTGTTCCCTATCACACTCTTCCATAGTAAGATATTAAATTCTTTGCATGTAATCAGCACTCTTACTAGAATTTTTTAATATAAAATTGTACATGGGTGAAAGCATGGTATTTTGTACATATTTTTTACCTTGTCAAAATTAGATGAAAGTAGACATAAAATAGCAATAAAACCCATGAAATTTTTGGTTTACATTGATTTTATTATTATTATTATATATATATATAAACATAGTTATTCATTGTTGTGCATTGGTTTTCAACATTCAAATTGTTTCAATTAATTTATTGTCTACTTGTTTAAAAATGCAATCAGGTTCAAACTCTATTTTCTACAATGAAAGACTCTTGTAAAATATGTGGTAAGTAGGTTTTAATAGATAGATTTTTTATTTTCTATTATGGCCACAACTTAAAACTATAATGATATCCATACCCCAAAAGTAATAAAGCAACTAAGTTTTAAAAGTAGACTAAAAATATCTCTATTTATAAATTTACCACCTGTCAAATGGGGATACTTTTGGTCTACTTTAAAAAAAAAATTGATCCTAATTTTTTTGAAAATAATTACTTATAGTAATGATAGAGGTGTGGGATAGTTTACAATTATATTTCCACCCATTTTTATGCTACTTGTTTGGTTTTATATACATGATACAAAGTAATTCTAAAGACATTTACTTTTTTTTGTCTACTTTACCATGCTTTTACCCACATGTTATCACCTAAATTTTTAAAGATATTTTCATGCAGTTCTTTGGAGGTTGACACCTACATATGTCATATTTGAGGTGATATTCATAGTGGTTGTTGGCATTTAAAGATATGCCAAAAGTTGTCGCCACCCACCCACACCTCGTGTTGCAATAGTAAAAAAATAGAAAGACCAAAAGTTTGTAACAACTTGTGTGGGTCCTAACAAATATTTATATATATATATATAACACTTTCCCTATGCTTTTTTTATTCCCAACACTCACTCTTCCATTTTCTATGGTTTTTGATCCCCAATGCTCCCCTTGCTCTTTTACTTTCTTCATCAATCTTGGGTGGACAGAGGAGCTCTCTCTCTCCATATAACTCCATACAATTTTTAATCCCACCAAAGAGTCTTTTCATTTTTTGCATGAAATTTCAGTGGATCAAAAGAAAAATGGTACAAGAAATTGTGATATATACCTAATTTCAAATTTGGGTACTTAAAATTGTGACATATACCGAATTTCAAATTTAGGGACTAGAACTTGAGATCTATGCAATATACCCAATTTCAGATTTAGATACTAGAAATTGCTATATAAACCTAATTTCAAAATCAGGTACTAGAAAAATGTCTGAACTTCCTCAAGCTTCGAGACATTTTATCTTGATCCATTTTGCAGGAACAAATGTTGGGCAATAGTATTTGGCAAGCCCATATTTCCATAGCTTTATCAATCTGTTTCCTTTTATTTCTCAGAATCTGCATGACATACCCTTCTACATGTCCTTCTACATATCTGGAGCTTCTTCCTTTCCACTTAAGCTTCATTTGCATCAACACATGAGAAACCCTTATAGAATCTTCCCAACTTCCACCTCTAAACCCATGTCATAGTCTCAATCCAGATTCAAGGAGATTTTAAGACATTCTAAACAATTCCTATACATGCTATATACCCGTGGCCACACTAACTGCAAACACCACAGCATTTTGGCCACTCACCATGACCACCGCAAATCTTGTAGTAGCCATGGTCTCTCCACATTGGACCCCGTGGATTCTTGATGATCCAGTATGGCTTGTATGAGAGACAAATAGGGGCAAAGCCATGCTTCTCACATCCAACCAGTAGAACACCATGATCCAGATTACTTGTTGCAGAGGATATGACACGCCAGCAATGTAAGTTTGCATGAACTCCACATTTATGCCCACTGCAACCAACCCAATTAGGGGAGTGAAAGAATTTTAGTGTATATGACTCACAACATTGATCACAACGTGGAAACAGAACACACATACACTACCCACTAAAAAACTCTCTGTGATGCTCTGACATATAAGTAAGAGTTCAAGAAGCTAGAAGTAAAGCTTGAGTTGTAAACACTCTGTAAAGCTTGAGTTATGAACACTTCTTGTTTTCCACTTGGGATGGGGAGGAAAGGAAAGCAGAGAATTCTTTGACTAACCACGAAGAGGGCCTTCATGAACCAACTAGGCTGCCATTTGATCCTCATCAATAGGAATGTTGGTGAAATTGGTAACCTTAGCTGCAATCTTGTTAGCGTTGTATCTACATTTGCCATCTACACCCTTGTACGGGGTAATCAGTTTCTGACTCCAAGCCTCCCGTTTCCTGCACGCATTTGTCATCTAGCCTCCATTGCAACCAGCATCACATGCATCCCTCTCTTCAGGGTTTACACTGCACTAAAGAGAACACAATTTCAAAAAACACCCTAATGTTCAACTCTCTGAGCATGACAAAATCCCATTCACAGACAGTGAAAAAAAGTGGGATCAGCCTAAGCGAATTTTTAACAAGAATTAAAGACCGACCTGATGATCACAATCCATCAATTGTTGGCCACTGAAGCCCACACAAGTTGCCTGCACTGGCCGCCAAAAAGTGTGCTCCTTCCACTGCACCAGTCGTGCTGGAGAAAGCCCACAACATGATGATCCACATGCTCCCTGCACCACCAGAAGCTCATCTTCTCCATCATCAAACCTATCCATCATGCACATTTTCCAGGCTTTTCAGAAATTGAGAGCTCCTTGATAATGTTGTTCTCTGCCACCGTCACAGATCCATCCTCACGTCAAGAAGGTATAATGCAATTTGCACCAGTAGCGCACAAAACTTCAGCTGATTCTTCGACACCGCGTCAGAGCACCGAGGTTTCTCGACTCGAGCGCCAAGTCCTCCGTCCATGGGAAGATTAGGGTTTAGGGTTTAGGGTGCTATCCAATGGTTAACAGCTGGTTAAATCTGGCTGCTGATTTAGTGAGCCATTGGTTAACGAGCAGTTAACTGGAGGTTAACCAGCACTTAACCCTAAACCCTAAACCATAAATAAAATACAAACTTTTAATCATAAATAAAGTTTCGCAGGGGTTTTCTCTCTTTTTTAATCATCCTTGTATATTTCTGGCTATACACCTGAAAATCAAATATGTGAATATGGCGATTTAAAAAAAAATTCCTCACTTCTAGCTAGCGACTGAAAACCTCAAAAATCACTTAATGTTTTATTTTTAAAATTTTAAAATTTCACTTTTTGACGAGATTTTTTGCCAGTAAAAACACGGATGACTTATGTGTGGATGACTTATCATCATCCATCCTTCACGGTACACTGGTGGATAATCCAAATAATCCCAACTCAAACCAATGGTTAACTGCTGGTTAACCTCCAGTTAACCCTCTCTTTGATTGATTCTAGTCTTTTTTTTTTTTTTAATCAATTTGTTTTCACAAATCTTGGATCCAGTTTCGCCACATATGTTAGTTAGTACATGAACAATTTTGGCATAAATTAAAATTATTTTTCGTTTTTTCAAAATTTATTTTATTACTTGTGTCAAAAAATAAATAAATAATTATTATAAAATTAAAAGAATTGCAAGTTTTGAACCATACGGTTTGAAAATTTCAAGAACTTAAAAGAAAATCAAATGACATGTGAAGCAATGTTTTCTTTTATGAATTTTGTGATTGTAGCCAAACCATCAATCGCCCTTGAGTGATGATTTAGCAAAAAGTGGCAATTGTCCATAGGAAGATTTAATGAAAGTGAAAAATTAGCCAAATATGGCTATAAACTAGACATGAAAATTAAGTAAATTTAGTCATCTTTTTAATGTTTTTGGCTACTCATTGCTTGTTGGCAACTTACTTTAGAGGGGGAGGTGAGGAGGTCCAAGGTCCAAATTCCTAGGAACCAATTTGGACTCATTTGAAACATATTGAATCCTTGAGTTTGACCTTGCCATGGACACGAGCTTGCATCTTGGTTTGTGAAATCATGAGCTCTCCTTTTTAGTTCGTTTTTTGGGGTTCAAACCAATTGATTTTCCCTTCATAATGGTGCCATGTGAGTTTAGCCTAGATTTGCCACTTTTTGGTCTAGGATCCTCATCGCCATGGGTCCAATTTATGGGTCTCATCCAATAGGATTGATCTACTTCATTGGACCCTAGACCTTGGACCCTCACCTAAAGTGGCCCTAATGTACTCTATTGGCAAACAAATGCACTACAATACAACCTTGTTCTTTCTTCCGAACTTGCATGGGAATGTGTGTATAATTGGATGAGAAATTAGGGTTAGAGTTTTTAGGGTTTAGGTGTTTGCCTCCATTGAGCTGAAAATCTCACACTAAAGGTTAGGATTAAAAGTGACATGGGTGTACTTACAAAGTTACCCGTGTTGAACCCCCAATGCCCCTTTCCAAAAGAAACTAATTTTGTTTACTCCATGCATGCTTGGTAAAACCTAAAATCATACATGCATGTCTACTATCTTCGGGCAACAAAAAAAAATTATAACATAAAAGACAACAACAATCCAAACAAATTACTCCATTGAAAATGAATTTCATGATGATTTTTGTTATTAAATCTTCATCAAAACCTTAATTGAGGTTTATTAAATAACATCAAATTAATTAAAAAGCATTTATGTCTCAAAAAATAATTTTATATTAAATTTTTAATTTATTTCAAAATTGAAGTGTTTTATTTTAATCAAATTTTCCATAATCTTTCAAATCAATTTTTTAGGAATCTCATTTGAATAAGATTTGAAGGAATTGAAGTTAATTGTTTGTATGTTTATAAAAAAAAATTCAATTAAAAAATTAATCATGTGAATTTTTTTTTACACTTCATAATGATATGAAACCTCATGATTAAAAAAAAAAGGCAATTGAAAACCCCCAAAAAATGATATAAAAGCATGATTAAATCAGTTACCCAACATTCATATTTTGATAAGAAACCCAACAAGTAGATGGGTAGACTTCAAAACAACCCATCAATTGGATGGGTGCACCCAAAATCTATACTTGTGTCCATTAACTTGGGGCAATAAAAACACAAAACTTATTCATATGTGAAAATTTTGGAAATTTTTGTGTAAATGGTAACTCCAATGTATATGTCTAAATAATTTGTTGGGTTGAGAAATGGTACCCACATTTGTACATTTATATGGACCTATACAAAGGTTTTTTCATGGGGAAATCAGCACAAAATTTGCCAATTTTTATTTTTATTTTTTAAAAAAAATTCAATTTTTTTTCAAATTGCCAAAGTCTTATGATAAGTTCCAAAAGGTAGCCAAGAATATAAAAGGATTATGCTTTTTTTTCTTACCTTCATATCTATCGTGTAGCCAAATTTGGCTGAATTATTTTTTGGATGATCACTGCTTTGGTTGCATCACAAAATCCTTAAGGAAACCCTACACCCATACACAAACAAAAATTGAGATCATTGTCTTCAAACATATCTACAAATAATCAATCATAATATCTCCACACAAATCTCATGCACAAATAGAAGAAACATACATCCAGATCCTTTTTCTTTCTTCACAATACCTCTATATACCTAACTAAGATCCTAGTGCATCTCCAATGGTCAATTCACCTTGGAGGTCTCAAGGAAGCTTTTAACAACCTTCACCTTAACTTCATATCATCATCAACTATCCAAATTAATTAACATGGCAATAGTTATCAATAAATTGCATTCAATAATGCTTGCCAATAAGCAAGGCATTACACCCCACACCTTACACGAAAAAATTATCTATTGTCTTACAAGAAGGATTGCCATCCATATGGGGCCATAATGAACCAACACTCACAAATGCACTGGTTTGGAGGGATGGTGATTGGATTGGGTTTTGTTTTTCATCAAGGGTTTTTGTCCCCAACTAACCACCCCTAGTTAGCATAAATAATATATTTAATATTCTACTTGTTGTTATTTTTTTCAAATGTATTTGAACCCTTCAAATCTACAACCACCCACATGCATTTGCATGTTATTCCAAAAAATTGACCTACCATCAATGACAATGTGCTCAATTAGGGTTTCATGTTGTTAAACACAAAACATTGTTGGTGTGTTAAACAAAATCAATGAAAAATGAGAAATGTTGGGATGATAACTTGTTGTCAAAATCACAATAAACAAATTTGATTAAGCCAACTTGACAATATAAATAAAGTCACATGTGAAAGTTGCACACCCTTGTGCAAACTTGCTTAATCCTTGCATCCAATTTTAGTAAAGGTAAAACACAAGTGAAACCTAGCAATGTCTTCACATCCCACAAAAATTCATCGTCAACTTTGGTAGTGTTAATAGTTGCATTATTTTGAACCATCTTCACAACAAGAATTTTGTATTCACACAACTATTTTCAATGGTGATAACATTAGTATCCATTGAATCAACTAGTGATGTTTTTCAAAAGTTTGTTACTTTTACATTATAACAATTCAACAAGCTTACTAGCTTCAAGATGATGCTAATTAGGGTTGTGAGCAAATAAATGTCATACATAGTAGGGATTTGATCTTGGTTACCAAATTAAAACCAAGTTCAAAGCTTGGACAACTTGGTTGATACATTGTGCCATGTAGTGCACACGATTCACAAATGGAGCATGTTCATATATCAAGGGAGTGGTGATAACAAATTTTACCCTTTTAAAAACAATAGTTCCATTTACTCCAAAATGCACCAATTTGTTGGCCATGTTTGTTTCATTAAAACATCCATAATCAATATTACTTTGCACAATCAAAAAAATTAGATTATCATAATTGGTTCCATTTGTATTACCTTTTCGCAGTTAAACAAAATGGGGATCACTTCCATTCCTTTATTGCATAAATCAATATTGGGTAATTACCACCTTTTTTAGAAAAACATTGGCACCAATTTTTATAAGGGTTCAACAACCAACCTAGTTATTGGAATTTAAAAAATGTTTACCCCAATTTTTTAATTATTCACAAGTGGAATTATTAGTTTTCAAAGTAAGACAATTTTAGGTTAATAGGATTTGAACCCAAGATCCCTTAGAAAAAGACAAGAGCCCAAACCACTTGCCTCTAAGCTTTTATGAAAAACAAAATGAAAGACTTTTCTATTTACAGTTTACAAATGCCAATGGTTTTGAAACTAAAGCCAAATGTGGAAACTTTAAATAAACAAGCTTCAACATTTTTTGCACATCTAAACATGGGGATTAATAGTTAAAGCCTACATCAAGTTTTGAGAAACCTCAAGTTCAAATATGAGGTGAGTAGCCTACATGTTAGTGACTATTTTATAGATTTTATTAAGTTTGAAAACTAGACCCGAGGTACCTTTTAACCAACCTTGAGTACTAAGGTTGGGTTTGGGTGATAACTTGATTAATTCTTAGGGTAATTGATTCTCAATTATTGGAAAACTATCAATTCACATGGTGAGAATTGGCCTAAACCATTGGCTAGTTCTCACCTTTTTTGTGATACCCATTCAACATTGATGTAAACATGGAAAAACATTCAACTTTGGTTGTCAATGGTGGCGATTTCATTACAACTCACTAAGATGAATGATGTTTTCTTCATAGTAACTTTGATGGCTCATAAACAAACATTGTGAATTGCCTTTGCTATGGTTCATCTTATAAAATGAAACCAATGTTTTTAAGGGTAATTTTCAACATTTAGAAACAAGGAAAGAACCTTGAAGTTTTCAAAATCTATCATGGGGTGGCCTTGTTGTAGCATTTGCTAATGTGCAACATATTGAACATACTTCCTTTTCTTCTTCACCTTCCCACTATTGCAATTTCAACCATTAGTACCAATATAGGTATGTTTGATGTTATATCAACACATATATGTAATAAATGATGATATTGATATAATAGCTAATTGCAAATGGTTCATGATAGAGGAAAAGGACCACCATAAATTTAAGGAAAACTACACGGATTTCATACCAAAGGAGGAAATAGGATGATTTCTTGGTATCAATTATGAAAATTAATATTTAACATCAATATTTGGACTAGTTTTGTCTTTCCACCTTTCCTTCAAACTTTAACATCAGGGTAACTTTGAAGTATTTATTACAATGAAACAAATTAGTATAGTCTTTGATATCAAAGTTGATGCCATTATTGAAACCAAATGTAGACATTTATATCAAACCAACACCTATAGTTTATTAATGTGGGTTAACATTGAAACTAGGTATTGGAAAGTATTTTCATCCACAAGAAGAAATCTTGTCCTTTCCCACATCCACACATTACAACTATTGTTTGATTTGATTACATTTCAATCACATTTGGCTATCTTAAGTTTACAAATGATTTGTTGCATTAATTAATGGTCAATATTGTTTATAATTATAACATTCATTACCTTGTTCACTTATGAGTATAATTTGAACCCTATGTCATTTTAGAATAATTTTAAATCATTAACATGGAAATTGAAGTAACCTTTAATTTTATTCATATAATGCACTAAATGGGTTAATGATTTTTTTGACATTTTTTCAACTATCAACATGTGTACATGAATTAAACCATTAACTTTTAATAATTAAAATTATTATTCACACGTTGCATCTTGCACTTATTAAAATATATTGAAACGCATGCCAATTATATGTGGATAATTTAGTGAATTTTTTCACATCTCTTGAATTGTCAACATTTGTACATGAGTTGATTAATCCATTTTGAATTTATTGAAATTGTTATTCAAATGTTTCATATTGCATTTATTAATGTATATTGAAACACACATAACAATTTAATGTCTTACATTTATACTTGAATGGATTAATGAATTTTTTCACAATTCTTGAATAATCAACATTTGCACATGAATTGAATCATTCATTTTCAATGTGTTAAATCCATTCATGAATTGCATTTTGCATTCAGCACAATTTTTTTTGAAATGGATGTATTAAAACTTTGCAAGTTTCATATTTATATTTGAATGGGTTAGTGATTAAATCAAAATGTTCATGCATGCAAACTCTAGGGTGCATGTAGACCTCTAAATTAAAAAAATAAAATAAAATAATGTAAACTATTATGTATGTTTAAATATTCATAAATGAATTTTTAAAATGATGATCATAATAGTGACATCAAAAAAAAATTATAATCTTTGTAAATTTTTTCAATTGTCCATGGTGTTGTTCAAGATCATCCACAAGAAAATTTAACCATGATTTGGCTATAGAACACATGTGGAAATATAAAAATGTTAAAATCCTTCTATATTTTTGCTATAAATCCTAAAACCCATTATGGAATTCTAATCTTTTACAAGAAAAAATTGGCAAATTTTTCTTTTTTTAATAAAAAATCTTTTGTTGATGTTTGATAGCCTTTTTTAATGTTCACAAAATGGTGAAAATTCACCACCAAACACAAACACACACACGTATGAAGTTTATAATAATGTCAAAGATTGTTTAAAAGTTTTAACATAAATTTGATGTTGGAATTGTTTATGGGTTTAAGGTAGGGATTATTAGAATTGTTTTTATAAAATTATTCATTAGGAATAACATTTTTTTTCAAATTTATTATTTCAATTTTTGGCAAAATTATTGTTATTTGCATTTTTTTTTTAGTTTTCACTATTTTCCCATCCCCCCCCCAAATCACCAACTTGTGAAATTTTGCCACCAAATTATTATGTAATTTCTTTATAAAAAAAACTAGTTGGGGGCTTGGGGGGGGCGTGGGGGTAATCCAACTATTTAATGCCAAATAATTACCATGTTTCTACTTTTTACTTTTACAAAGGAAAAAATGTAAAATATATTCTAACAACATTATAAAAAAATAACATTAAAAATATTTTGCAATTTGTTTTCAAAGTTGTGTAATTAATCATTTGTATCAGTGTTTGATTAGTATTGTTAAACAAATATGGTCTTGAAAATTAAATAGTTATATTGGTTACTTAATTGATATTTATTCTTGTGGTTAATTTTTGTCAATTTAAAGGGCACCAACATCGACAAAGAATGTTTTGAAAAAAAATCAATAATTTTTAATTTTTATAAAAAAAATGTTGAAGTTTGAATTTCCTAAACAATTTCATGTTGAACATAATAATGGTTGTGTCACGTAGTGGCCTTGCCATTTACATTAAAAAAAATCTTCTTAATGCAAAAGAAGAATTATCAAAACTCAAATACTTCACCAAGCAAGAATATAATCTTTAAAAACATTTCTAAAGGAAACTAAAATCTTTCAATATATTATAACTTGATAACTAATCTCAAGTTTCAACACAAGCCAAAATATCATCTTTCAAAAATGTTCATATAAAAACAGACCTATTACCTAGGGGCCAAAATCCCTTTAGCTACTATGTTATATAATGAATCTAAACACAATATCCTTGCCTTGGTATGCAAGGTCAATAAACTTAAACTTTTTCATTCATATTATTAAAGTTTTGAAGTGATTTGGTGATTTAAGATTTTGGTGCATCTCCATGAGGTCTTGGGTGCAAACCTTGATGGATGTGTGCATGTACAATGTATGTGATATACAAACATGTACACATGGTGGTGGTGAATGACCCAAAGAATTTTGCTGACAAAATCCAAAAAAAAAGCTTTATTTTTCAAAACATGTATTATGTCATGGCATGCTTTGAAAAAATACAATTTATGATTCCATGATTCAAAAAAAAAAAAGTTGTGTCATGAATGACATTTTAATAGATGTCATATTATCTTGGGATCTCATAATATCCATGACAAAAAAAATTAATTCAAAATCATTTAATGATGCAACATGCAACTACTTAAAATGATTAAAAATAATTTCACTAAAAATGTTCTAATCAACTTTGTTTTTTTAATCAAAATTATACAAGTTGCATGTTAATCAATTTTTGTCTCATTACACTAAAAACCTAATGAATTTGAGTAGTTGCAAAACCCATGATTCTGTTTTTTTGATGTATTGTGTGTGTTTGAGTGTCCTCTCAAGTTTAATGAAGGCACATCACAAGAGGCTTGGCATGTGGGAAGCAAGCATTAAATACAAGAGTTTCCTATCCAGATAAAAGCAAAAGGTTTGCTTGTTGTGTATTTGGCAGTTTTTTACAGGTTTCAAGGTTTAAATTCAGAGCTTGATATTCATTTGTTTAGCTGCTATTTTTTTGCATCTGTCACTAGGTCAATGTGACAATGCAATCACTCATTTTCTCGTGGGTGTGTGAAGCCTAATTTTTTATATGTACATATTTACTTGGAAGCAAAGTTTAGTCACTCAAATATTGTCCAAGCTGCTGGTGTTCTCATGATCATTCTAGTAATTCTGCAAACTTGATGATGTCCTTATGCCAGGCAATGGTAGTGTGCAATGTTTAGTGTTTGCATTTTGTTCAATCCAATTGCTCCACAAATTGCAGTAGAGCATTCAGATCACAGAGGATTGAAAACCATTCCAGCTTCTTCCTTTTATTACTCTAAATCTTGGACCCTAGATCTCAAACCCAAAATAAAGATAGAGAAACTAAAAAATTCTTGCTGTTGTCTGCACATGCCAAGAATACTGCAGATGGTAGTCACCAGCAGAAATGATCACCCATCGCATTTGACCCATGTGAAACTTTTTACATCACATTTCAATTTCTAAAATGTAAGTTTACTTTCGAAATCAAAAACATTAGGTAGTCATTTCACTTTTTGGTATGTATAAGTTTTGTATTATTCTTTGTCAATATTGCAGACACACCTACCACCATTCATCTTAAGGAATGAGCCTTCTTTGGAAGCATTGGAATGATGTTTTGAAGATCAGATTCAAAGAGCTTGCATATATGTAGCCTTGAGATGAACCATCAAGATATTCCTAGTTATGGGTGATGTGACTGGATCTTGTTAGACAACTTAGTTAGGACTCAGAGATTCATGCATAATATTTCTAACCTTCCTTTGTAGCTTCATGGAATGCATCAAAGTTGGGCTCTCATGGGGATACTATTCGGATTTGAGCATAATATTTCTAACCTTCCTTTGTAGCTTCATGGAATGCATCAAAGTTGGGCTCTCATTGGGGGTACTATTCGGATTTGAAAGTCCGTGTCCCATCATCCTAGTATATCTCTGCAACCTGAAACCTACAGTTAGCTGGAATTCATTCCAATTAGGAAAGCATCTGGAGTGGGTTTGTGTAATGCTTCTGAATGAATTTACAAGTGTTTTTTTTTGGAATTGCTGATTCCCACGTTCCTGTCTGGAGGAATTGGATTTGAACTTTGAATTCTTGCTTGCTTGCTTGCTTGCTAGACGAATTGGATTTGAACTTTGAATTCTTGCTTGCTTGCTATCAAAGTGATGATGGGCTTGTCCTAAGAGAGCAGAAAGAAGACAAAAAGTGTTACAAGAAGTAATGTGCAAGAACCCTTTCTATGAATAACTAACTAACTAGTGCACTCAAGATCAACTAAGCCAAAAGATTCAGACCACCAAATCCAGCAATTTCATTGACCATAACCATTTTCCTGCACAAATGGTGGAACATTGGCCCCAAGGGTTGCAAACTAGCTTCCCAAATCCCATGGTATCCTTTTTTTTTCAGCCTTGGAGCCAATACAAGGCCCTAAACTTCAGCATTGATTAGTAGCTTGGGGCCGATTGAAAATATTTGTTCTAGACTCCTAGTGTTAAAAAAAACCCATGGTTCCATTTTCAACTTTTGCACCAATAGGAATGCTTGATTTGGGTTGAACATTGGCCCTGACTTCTAGTGTAAAGAGGGAATAAATTTGGTGATTTAATATTTAAAAAAAATCCTCACTTCTGACCACTGAAAACCTCCAAAAATTACTTTGCTTTAATTTATAATTTTTTGGTTTTTGCATTTTGGTGATATATTGCCAGTTCAAAAAAAAGAAGCCTAATTTCCATACCAGGGATATATGCCTACCTCATCATAATACCTTCTTCGGCAAAAAAAAAGAGTCTTGGACACAATACAAAGACCAACTGGAATGTTCAAATTTTGGTACCAGACCAACAACTCTGGTTCATCATTTTGTTACCTAATTATAAATGGGATGATTGTCAATATTTATCCTTATTTATCAATACATATAATGACTTTTAGAAATTTTCTAATATATAAAATTATTGATAACTTAAAAAAAATATTTAACCATCACTTTATTATTATTATTATTTATAAAAAAAATTCAAGTTTTTTTGAGAGCCTAAATTTTTTAAACAATTTTTTTGTTAAATGTACCTTCAATTTTTTAAAAAAAAAAACCATCTTATTTTGAAATGACATCCTATATAGGTTATGACATCATATTATTCACCCTACACGGACCTACCTACCTATTCTATTGCAAGAGTTAAGGCCAATCAAAACTTTCCCAAAACCTTGAGGAGTACGTGCACCGGTTACCACATCCAAGTGTCAAAGTGACCCTAGTGTGGTTAGGAAGTGTAAGGAAAAAAGCCATAATTCATGCACTAATAAGATAATGTTTTTGGCTTGCCTTGTTTGTGTGTTTTGTGTCTCTCCTCTTGCCATGAGGTGGTCGGTATCTTGGTCTAGATACCACCACCAAAGGAGATCTAGATACCTACCAAACATAGGTACCTACCTACCTTGTTGGAGGCCAAGAAAGAAAGAAAGAAAGGGAAGGAAGGAAGGAAGGAAGGAAGGAATCAAGGAAGGAAGCTTTTGTGGGTAGCTAAGTTGTTGGGTGCATATCAACCACAAGAAAGCTTCTTCTCATCTCTACCCCTGAATTTGTAAAGTGATGTCCTTTAGTTGTTGTTGATCTTTGTGTGTTTGCTGCCTTTAATCTCCAACAATTTGTGTGTAATGATGTTTTTTTAATTAATTAATTAATTAATATTAATATTTATTTTTTATTTTTAAATGTTAAAATTTTTATTTGGACATAATCTCCAACAATTTGTGTGTATGTTTTTTTTTTTTTTTTTTTTTTTTTTTGGGATCAAACGGTCTAAATCCATTGCAGAGAGATCCAGAACAATTTGATGGGTTCTTGGTGTGCATGCCATGTTTTGGAGATTGATTTATTCCTTTGCTCCAGTTGAATGTGTGGCTGATTGGATGCATTTTGCATAAAGA
>Ga0209611_10005423_pt1 | contig 21382 bp, 12 predicted proteins | sample S1TSphgellanicum_3_FD_187693 | JGI IMG/M metagenome (GOLD analysis project Ga0209611, IMG submission 187693) | Host-associated microbial communities from peat moss isolated from Minnesota, USA - S1T2_Fc - Sphagnum magellanicum MG (SPAdes) (version 2) | ecosystem: Host-associated > Plants > Peat...
TTGAGTTCATGGAGGATAGCACTAGTGTCGGCAATGATTTGGAGATGCATTCAAGTGGGAGAAATGAAACCCCTAATGTGGTGATTGTGGACACATCTTCCAAATCGCCCTGTGTGGCTGATGATGAGGGCACAAGTGATGTCAAAAAGTATTCAAGCAATCAAGAGGCACCGCCAATCCTGGGGTGTTCATCAACACCTTCAACACCATCTAAAGATGCAAGCACAAATGGTGAACAAGAGGGGCAGCCCTTGGAGGAGCGTAGGTACCCCTTGAGGGAGTGGCAACCGCTTGGAGAATGGTGGAAGAACCACATCCTACCCCAACAAGATGTGGAACGTGCTAATGTTGCTTGTCTTGATGATCCATTGAATTTGTGCAATGCAATGCATTCGGAGGATGCAAGCAAGTGGGAGGCGGCCATGCAAGAGGAATATGGCTCACTCATGGCAAATGGCATGTGGGAATTGGTCCCTCTTCCAAAGGATCGCAAGAGTGTGGGATGCAAGTGGGTGTTTCGCACAAAAAGGGATGCATCAGGCCATATTGTGAAGCACAAGGCAAGGTTGGTGGCCAAGGGGTACTCTCAAGTTGAGGGTGTGGACTTCAATGAAACATTTGCCCCGGTGGCCAAGTTTACCACCATTAGATGCATGCTTGCAATTGGATCTGCCATGGACTTAGAGATCCACCAAATGGATGTGAAAACCGCATTCTTGAATGGGGAATTAGAGGAGGACATCTACATGGACCAACCGCAAGGATTCGTGCAAGATGGCAAGGAGCACCTCGTGTGTAAGTTGAAAAAGTCCTTGTACGGGCTCAAGCAATCACCAAGAGCATGGTACCAACGCATTGACATGTTCTTCACCCATGAAGGCTTTTCTACGAGCCAAGCAGACCATTCGTTGTATGTCAAGCAAACGGGTGAGTACTTGTTGATAGTGATTATCTATGTGGATGATTTGATCATCTTAGCAAGCAATGTGAGCATTTTGAAATGGTTGAAGTCAAGGCTTGAAGATGAATTTGAGATGAGTGATCTTGGAGGGTTGCATTATTGCCTCGGTGTGGAGTTTGCAAGAGTGCAAACCGCACCATAACCATGAGCTTTGAGTACATTGAGGAGGTGCTCAAGCGCTTCAACATGGAGGAGTGCAAGCCCATTGGAACTTTGCTTGATGTGAATTCCAAGCTCTTGAAACTCACGGAGGAGGAGTTTCAAGGGATTCAAGAGGAGATGCAAGGCATTCCATATAAGGCGGCAATGGGATCATTGATGTATGCCATGGTGGGCACACGGCCGGATCTTGCATTCCCGGTGAGCATGGTGAGTCAATTCATGTCAAGGGCTGATCCTTCCCATTGGATGGCAGTGAAATGCATCATGCGGTACTTGAAGGGCACTTTGGACCTGAAATTGTGCCTTGGAGGCAAGGATGTTAGTTTGAGGGGATATTGTGATGCCGATTGGGGTGGAGATGCAAATGAGCGACGTTCCACCACGGGGTACGTGTTCTTTGTTGGAGTTGGAGCCATCTCATGGAATTGTAAGAGGCAACCTACAATTGCCTTGTCTACCACGGAGGTCGAATACATGGCCACTAGTCAATGCACCAAGGAGGCCATATGGTTGAGGAAGTTGATGGTAGATGTGGGACTTGTGCAAGTTGGAGCAACAACCATCATGTGTGACAATCAAAGATGCATTGCACTTGCAAAGAACCCTACCCACCACTCTCGCACAAAGCACATTGACATACAACACCACTTCATTCGAGAGAAGTTGGAGAGTGGAGAAATAGGCCTCAAGTATTGCCCAACTCAAGATATGGTGGCGGATGTGTTAACAAAAGTATTGGCAAAGGAGCGGCATCAAAACCTTACAAGAAGCATGGGATTGGGAGTCTTAGATTACTTGCAAAGTGGGAGTGTTGAAGATTATGATGTAGATGAAACATAGATAATGGTGTGGTAGATATTAAAAACAATGTGCTAGATAAGTGTTGCAAGCAATCAAAGACATAGGTAGATTTCAGATATGTTAGTACCACAAACATGTTAGAATAAAGAGGGAGAAAAATAGTTATCCCATATGGTTTGTTAATGTGATGGTACAGGGAAGGGAATAAAGAGCAAGGTTGGAGGGGAGTTGGATATCTCACTCCAAGCATTGTTCACATACTTGTGTGATCTATGTGTTTTTGATCGCGCAATCTCTCCTCTGATCCTATTGTTTTTCAACAAGTCATTTGTTGCATTGGATTTCTTATGAACGCTAAGGAACATTGGAAAGAAAGTAGACATAATAATGGTGATGGATTTTGAAGATGGGCGTTGATGCCTTCTTTTCATGGACTGAACCTAAACACAAAGTGTAGACTTGTGGCATTTCCATGTTTCCAACCTCTCCAACGCCCTAAGCCATGTCTTTTGCCAAATCACACTTCACCAAAATTTTGTTTTGTTGAAACTCCCTTTTTTGCATCAAGGCTTTGAAGACTAAAACAATGCATGTTTGAAAGTCAAGTTTTCATTGCAGTGATTCCAACTCTACAAGAGTTGCTAAGAGAGATTTAGCCCCACCTACCTCTCTAGAAGTATTCTGAAAACAGGTCATGAACTTTTAGGTTATGTGCATCGAACGCCAAACATAAATGTTGGAATTTTGTCTCTAGATCTTTTAGAAGATGCATGAGGTCTTCAATTTGGCCTTGGAACTTGTCAAGCCTTTTTTGCGATTGATCATTTGCCTTTTGAAGTGAAGATACAACATCTTTAGAGACCAAAATCTCTTTTTCCAACCCTAAAATGTATTCCTACCACATTCGATACACAAAATGTCCATGTAGTGTGTATTATGTAAGCCTTTGAACTTTTAGCTCGAGATTGTGTTTCAAACTTTACATTTCAAGCTTGAACCTTCAAGGGAAAATGTTTTTTATTTCTTTCAATCTATGTAACATGTTGTACAATTAACATTTGAAGAAAACATGCCAAGTTACATCATAATCTTTATGGTTGTCATTTAGTGGTTAATCTCATTGATATGGGTCTCTCTTATTGTCATGGTGGTCATTACAATCATGTGTGTGGATTGAATTTTGTTGTTGGGAGTGTTCAAAATTGAAAGGGGTTTAGGGTTTCAAGCTTCCATGTTGTGTGATATGAATTTTAGTACATTCTTGAGGTTCACAAAAAATAGTTCCCTAATGTTGCATTCCTTATTCAACAATGTTCAAATATTTTAGGAATTTAAATTGAAATTGAAGGGGTTTTTTGTATTGTTGGCATATTGAAAAGTTTGTAATGGTGTCAACTAGGAATGCAAATTTTGGACAAGCTTGTGGTGATCTTATAGATTTAACCAAATGATGCAACGATGAAATGCATTATTTACTTTTGAAAAAGAACTACCCAATGATTACAAGGACAAGCTTGAAAATACTAGAATTTTGGGGATGATTTTCAAAAATCTTATAATAGTTTTTAGTGTTTAGTTTTTTGCTTTAATTTAGCTATTAAATCCACGTGTAAAATTGTTTTGGACATTAGGTGCAAGGATTGAAAATATAAAGAAATTAACAAATTATAGTTTTATTTGGATGTCCAATGATTTACTAGTGACTATGAACATTGAGATGTGTCTCAACATTTCAATGGTTGATCATGTTACTTATATATGACTTTCTATCAAACTTTTGAATCACCTTGAACATTTATACCAATTTCATTTGTATATATAGTCATTTTTACAAGTGAATGAAAATCTTTGTGTTTGAGATTTAAACATTTCAATTGTTAATTAAATCTCTTGTGTATAATTATTGTTTGTGACATTTTTAAATTGCATTGAACACATGTACTAGTTTTGTTTGGATTAAAAATGACTTGTAGATGAATATGAATGTGTCTAACCTTCTAGCATATCATGCTTTTTGTGTTTGTGAAAATTTGAACTAATGTTGTTTGAATTTTGATACGTAAGGATTAAGGACTTGTAAGTGGACATGAAACATATTAGTAATTCAATGGATAAACACATTTTTCTTTTTATATAACTTATGTTTGTGGAACATTACATGAAGTAAAACAAGATCACCAATGGGGGCATCATTGATACCAAAGGTATTATTCATACAAATTGGTATACATATATATACATTTCCATAAGGTATATGTTGATATCATTTCATACCCATCCCATTTCCTTCAATTATATATTCCATACCCATATACAATATTGAAAAATATTTTCATACCATTGTGCATGTGATATCAAAATTTTGTTGAACCTTATATATCACTATGAAATTGATATTTTAAAATGGTGATACCACAAAGATTATTTTGAAGTCCATTTTTGGACCCTTAGCTTTTCTCCAAGATATAACAACCAAATAATGAATTAGTCATGGTCTCAAGCCTCAAGGTTGTTACTACTACAACCCATAGACGTCACATTATTATTAATTTGAAATTGTGAAACCTTGGAACTCATTTTGGTAGTTCTATTATGAATTGTAGGACATTGAGCTAAAATTGCCCTTCCCCCATTCTTAAATGATGCACACAAATCAAAGGAACTCTCACAAGGTGGTTATTAGGTTTCATATTCATGAATCTAAAAAATTCAAAAATTCAATTATGATATATAATCATGGTTTTCAAAGTTTTGATGATTTGATTTTGATGTAAGGTGAAAGCATGGTAAAATATATAAAAAAAGTTGACAAAAAAATGTCAAGATTAAAAAGAAGCAGTTTTTCACGAAAACACAAAAAATATATATTCAAATTTTATTAAGAGGTCTCTAGTTGAATTGTAGTCAAGACATCGACTGGGAAAACAACATAACCTATAGTTGTGCCTCCTATGGTGTGTTGACTTCATAAGTCTTGTGTTCAATTACTTTGGTTAGTCACAAAACATTGAAGTGGATGATAAATGCCAGCTGGATGGATGAAATGTAGTTCAAAGGACTAATGTCTTTATTGCAACTTTGGCTCAACTATTTTTCAACTATATTATGCAACTGCAAATCAACCTTGCAAAGAATGCATAAATCGATACAACAATCAATCATTATTAATGAATTATAAATATTAATTAATTGATTAATTAAGAAATATACAATAATCATTAATTAATTTCAAATTATTGAAATATTAACAAGCTAATGGGTTTATATAAAAATATTTAATATTTAATATTTATTGACTAATGATTTGTCAATAATTTATTAACTACTAGTTAATATTTACTAATTAGTTATTATAAAATAACTAATTATTTTAAATAATTAGTTGGACAAAGTGAATTTTTTTAATCAATTATTTAGATAATTAATTATTTCATTATTCCTTATTTAATAATTTTGAAACATTTCATTCATTTTGAAAATTCTCAATAATATGATCTAACTACTTAATCAATAGTTATGGTTAATAGCTAATGAATATTAATTAGTAAATATTTAGTCAACCAATGAATAATAAATTTAAAAAATTTCACAAATTATTTTTTTAATTATAATTAAAAATTAATTAAAAACCATTGAATATTTAATCAATGAATTAATCAAATTTGTTATCTATATACATAATATTTATTATTTTGATCAGTTTGATATTTCTAACTGTAGAAAAAATTTAATTTATTAATTTATGAAACTATATGAGAGTTAATTTTTATCAATCAACAATTATGGTTAATAACTAATAAATACTAATTAGTTAATAGTTAGTTAGTTATAAAACTAAGAAAATTAATGATGCATGAGTTAATTATTTAATTGATATTAATGATGAATTAAAACTGATTTATTTCTATAAATTAATTTAATAAGTTAAAATTTTAATAATTTATAATTAATATTGACGAATTACCAATTAGTTAATCATTTATTTTGTTAGATAATAATTTAAAACCTGATTATTTTAAATTTCATTAGTTGATCACTAGCAATTTAAAAGAAATAATTTCAGAGGTTATATATATATATAAGTAAAAAAGTTATGTTATTTTATAATTAATTGCCAAATAATTAAATACATTAAAACATTAATGATTAATTTGTGAATTGATTAATTAATTAGATATTAATAACTATTTCTTGAAATACTAGGTGCATATTACCTACCTAGCTATTCACCTAATTAGTAGTTAGATATTTAATTAATGTTTATTTAAAGTATTAAATAGCTAGCTCCTTAATAGGTAGTTAATAGGTACCTACTAATTAGGTAGGTAGTCATGAAGGTTAACATTTAAATTACTAATTAGATACCTACTTAGTAATTAGTAGTTAGCTATAAAAGTACCTAGCTAGGTAGTTAGTTCTTACTTTTAAGTACTTACTAACTATTACCTTATATGTATTTTCTAGGTACTACTAACTATTAAGTCTCTAGGTACTACTTACCTATGTTAAACATTGGATAAATATTAGATGATTTAGGCCTAGGCATGGTTTAGACCATTTAACCTAGGTGTGTACCTTAGGTGGTTAACTATTAATTATTTGCCTAAGTTAAGATCATATTATAATAATATTAATCATTATTAATTATTATAATTATAAAAATGTTACTAATGTAGCTTAGAATTAATTGCAATAACATTTGAGAATTAAAAATATTACCTACTATTAGTTATTATAAACTACTAATAAGGTTAAATATTAGTAATTGGATACCTACCTACTATCGACCTATAGGTACCATACTAGTTACTTACTAAATACCTAGTACCTACCTAGCTACTTATTTAGTTGGTAATTATCTACTAACTAGGTATTTAGTTAGTAGGTACTTAAAGTACAAGGTAGCTAAATACTTAGTTAGTAAGTAGCTAGGGTTTAAGGTTAAGGTTTAGTTAGCTACTAAGTATTTACCTACTGGTTACTAACTAACTAGGTAGTTAGTACCTACCTTAAGGTACCTACTATTATTACCTAACATGTACTTATTTAAGACATATTACGTACCTACATAATAGGTATTTTCTAACTATTACTAATTAAATTAAGTCTTTAGGCTACCTATGTTAAGTAGTAAATAGGTATGAAGTGGTCTAGGGTTAATGCCACCATCTTTAACTTTAAGCCCAACTTAGGTGCCACATACATTACATTAGTTAGTAGGCTAATAACTATTAAACCCCTAGGTTACTTTTGTTAGGTTTTAGATAGGTAATCCTAGGTGCCACCTTGTTTAACTTCAGCCCAACCTAGGTGCCACATATGCTACAATAACTAGTAGGTGTGGTTAATTAATAAGTTTAATAAGTTAGGTTAATTGGTAGTAGACTAGGCTAGGTAAGTAATTAGGTAGTAGCAAGTCATTGTGATTAACTTGCAATGTGGGTTATAGCTAGTTAGGTTGTAAATTGGTTACAATTAGGGTAGAATTGCCCATTACTAATCGGCAGCGTACCAAAAACTTATTCATATCTTTCTCATCTCTTCTTCATTTTGAGTTATTAAAAACTTTATGGGATCACCAAATTAAGTTTTAGAATTCACCTTTCAACTCCATAGACAAATAAAGGAGTAATCAAGAAAGAGTTGGAAGAAAAAAAATACAAAACACGTTTTTTCAAGATACAAAATGCATTTTTTTCTTTTAGACCCGTCCGACTTTCAAAGTCCATATCTTTCTCATTTCTTGTTCAATTTTAGTGATCTAAAGTGTTCTAAGAGCGCCACCTTACTTATACAAATCATCTTTGAACTCTAAAAGCAATGGAGCAACTTCCTAGAAATGTTTTCAATGTTTAGGAATAGGCTTCCAAGTGTTACAACATTTTCTATTTTGATTCCCCCTTACTTCAGGGAGCCATAACTTTCTCATTTCTTATCTGTTTGTGAAGCGTTTTAGTGCCTCAAATGTGCCAAGAGGAGGACTTCGATTCATCTTTAGACGCCATAAGGAAATAAAATCATCCTTGGATTTTGTTGAGCTTTGAACCACTAAGTGATTATTCACTAGTTGTTCAACCCTAGCTTACAACTAAACTATTTATCCCATATTGTTTGTTTTCCATGACAAGTTTCCAAAGTATATAAAGAGGTGAATTAAAAATGTTGGCAAAAAACTTTACATTGTTCAATAGCCATGTGGGATGAACTAATCACAAAAGCTTGACCTTAAAAGTTAAACTTCAAATGAAAAAGTAAATTATTAATTAAATGGTATTTGGCCTAGGTCTAGGCTTACCCTAGGTGGCTTAAATCTAGGCTTAACCTAGTTCTAAACCTAGCTTAGGTTTGGGCCTAGCTTAAATCCGAACTTAGCCTAGGTTTGGGTTTAGTTTAAATTTAGACGTGGCCTAGGTGATGCGTAGCCTTATGTGAACCATGTGACAACAAACTACTTGTTAAACATTGGGACCATGTGTCAACAAACTGTTGCTTAAACTTTTTACCTAACATAGTCAAAACATAGTTGGAACATAGTTGAATTTCAACTCAAATTTTGATGATGTCATAATTTGTTAACAAATGAAGTTCATCCAATGGGAAATTAAAGTAAAAAACAACTTTCAACTATAATGGTGTAATCATTTCCAACTAAAATGGTTAAAAGTGGCAATTGTTGTGGTGTTAACATGTGGTTGTCATTTTTTACTATAATTTCATTTTCGATTTGTATTTTTGATTATTGTGGTCAGCAATTCAAAAAAAATAAATTGTAGTTGAAATGGTCATTTTCAACTATAATTGTAAGTTGGAAATGTATTAAAAAAAGGGGGGGGTTTCTACTAGTGTAAAAGTAGGGAATAAGTACATTTGAAATTAAATGGTCAATATGGAGTTCAAACCTACTTTTTCATTAAAAAATTAATGAAATATACATGTATGAAGTTATAGCATAAAAATTATTATATATTCAAAGGCATAACCAAAAAAAAAATTTACTTTCTCTTTGATAACATATACTTGACACATACTTGAATCAAATTTTACATTGCAAAAAATAGGTTTTAAAAGCTACTTGTGTTTAGAAAAGTCTATTTGAAACCTACTTTTACAATGAATTTTTAAAAAATTAATGCATAATAATGAAGAAGTATCTTGTTATTTATCATTCAACTAAAAACATTGAATGTATAATAATTTTGTGATGGGTTTTGGTCCTATTTTTTGTTCATTTGGCAAGTAGACTAGCAAGTATTTTTAGTTGTACATTTTATTGTGCTTTCACCTTATATAATCATGGTACTCAAATTTTTAAACATTTGATTTTGGCATATAGCCATGGTTTTCAAATTTTCTAAAAAAACACAACTGGCCATAAATCTCCCAGTTCATAAATAAAAACTAATAGTTCTTTGATTCTAACTTTCAAAGAACCATAATTGAAGATTATTTGATTATGAAATAATTTAAAATCCGAAACCAACAATTTTCTATAATTCAAATAACCAAGCAACACTGGTTTTTAAATTTGACCACCACATGGCCTTTTTCCAAGTGTTGCTCACCAATTGTATTGTCTACCAATAGTTATTAAATTAAACATAGGCCTTTAACCATTGAGGAATAACCTATCATAGTGCATCAATTTGGAACCCTACCTAAAACTTGGAAATCAAATATGATAATGAAATATGGAGGTTGAAAGAAGGAAACAACTTTTGAAGTGAGGGTGATGTGAAGAGGTCATGTCACCAAAGGGAGGCGCGACTTGTTTCAAACACTCCCTAATAAAATCAATGTTTGTTAACTTTATGGTTACACAACAAATTAATTAATAGAGCAACAAATGTACATCTCCAAGTTGTTAAACTATCAATTTTGCTATTTCAAATTACAACACAAAGATAGAGGATTCTAAGGGATCATATCACTCTTGATCTCCTCTTAAAAGCCAATTAGGCTTGAATGTGGTAGCTCATTTGTAAAAACACAATGACTAACTAATACCCCATTTCCAATAGATCCTTCCCTTTGGAAGTTGTACAGAGAATAATACAGGACTAGACATTTGCAACATTTGATCTCCATAACACATAGATGCCTTCAAATTCCCATTTTCCTTAGAGCTCCAATGACATCATCGGTACTCTCATCTAAAATAAATTGCTTGAAAGTTACCCATAGAACTCACAAGACCTTGCAACAAAATGAAGACTGCCACCATGGTTGTTCATGAGATCTCTAGATTCTCTCATCACTTCCCTTAGACATGTCCTAGACTTCTAACACTTAACTTTCTACAACCCTCTTGAAGTTCATAGCACAACAGAAGATTGTATTCTAAGAATGGTACATAAATCAAATAGAGGGGCATTCTTCCCCAACTGTTCAACAAGCCATTCTCAACACATGAAGACTAGAACAATACAATTTCATCAATTTGAAAAGAAGAACTTAGCTCTCTCTGTCCCTGTCCCTAGTGCCATTTGCATCATCCCCCTTATAGCTTTCCTTCAACACCATTCCTCCTCTCTTCATAAACCACAACACCAATTGTCTTCCAAAGATGTGATTCACATTCCCCATAAAAACCATCCATCATGCAACAAGGAACCCGTTCCATCATTAAAAATAAGGCACTCTTGCTGCTCCATTCAAGAACAAATAACAAACACACAAACCTGCAAACAAACAAACAACACCCAAACATAGAAAAGAACACAAACTTTCGGCATCCATACTTCTAAAGATGAATAACCACTCCATATTTTGTCATCATCTATCACCCATCCAGAATCAGGGTTTTTATTTCCCATCCATGCTCATCCATAGAAACTTTTTGACATTGTTTCAGGCCACAATTGGTCCATCAAGCACCCAACTATTAAACTGAGATCATGCTAAGATCCAATGGGAATAGGGTTGTGAAACGAGCCTTCAAATGGGAGCACATCCCATAGGGAGCAAGCTTCCTGGTACACACTACACATTCCCAATTTGCCATGGAGACATGATGGCAACAACATAAACATGTAGGTTTTGTTGAGGTTTGGATGATGTACTGCTGGAAACCCATGTCTCATGTGCAAACCGAATCTAATGTGCCTTTTTAAAATGAATTGTTTTTTTTGGGTGAGCTCACTTTCTAAATTTCTGGTGAATAAAATTTGCTCAACTTACACAATGGCGACATTTTTTCCCCTCATTAGAGTTACTATACAAAAATAGTTATTCCAATTTCCTCATATGTTGTTCTTGGCATGTTTCATGTGGGGGAATAAATTTAGTTTTTAATGCTGCTTAAAGACGTAGCAGCAAGTTCTCCCAACTTAGAACGAAAATTGTCCGCAACACCTTCAAAAATATCTCTCTAGCTGATGGTTTCATAAAGTTCTACTCATTATTCAATAGTTATATTGCAACATAAAAGATCACCATACCTCCAACAACTCCGTCTCCAAGGCCTGCATAGAATATTTATTCTTGTTGACAACTTGCATCACATTTTGGAATACTTTTTTGCTCTAATCGGTGGACCATTGCAGTTGCGTCAGATTCCACGCTCTGCATGCGAATGGAGAACACCACGGTTGATGATAGAGGGGCTAGGGGTCTAGTTCCAGTCCTCTCCCCTCCCCTCTCCTTTATTAGAAGCCCTGTGGAATGTGCCTACAACTAATATGATTCTAGTCATAACACAAGTGGAATCTATTGGTAGATGTCAAAGTAATACCCTTTGTAGGTCCCTTGTGTCTATGTGGGGTCATTTGATCTTTATGTCCAGGTCACATGGTGGAAGTTTGGAATTCATACTCAATCATCAGAATACCTGAGAGTCCAGATGAACCTGGATGAATCCAGCTATTAAACACCAATGTCTTAGGTGCTATCAATTGGCCTTGGACTCACCAGCACTTACGCTATTACGAAGCAGTGATTTTTTTTCAATTTTCTGATGTAGCGCCAATGGTTAGCATCCCAAAAAGGATTTTAACACTGGTAACAAGACAGGTGAGATAGTAGAATTTTTTTGTAATCCTGTTCTTATTTGGTGACCTACAGGAGGAGGCCTCCGAACCTGGTCAAAAACCCCTACAGTTTTGGCGAATTTTTTCAAAATTTTCCAAAGGAAGGCCTTTGTAATTGTCACAGTCCCAAAACCGATTTCTCATTTTGGAGAAATTTCGCACCAGAAAAACGCTGGTACTAAGGTAAAAACCCCCCAAAAAAGTTTAGGTTGCTTCTAACCATGATAAATATCCCCTGCTAACAATCAGGCTCTCTGAGTCCAAATTTAACATTTCCTAGGTGAAATATGGCAACTACATGGCCCCATTCAAGAATGTGAAGGCACCAATGTAGGTGCTGGTTCAACTTGGGCCAATTAAATTGTTGCTTATGACTCTTTAACCCTGGCTAGTTAAAAACCAAGGTATAGGTTCACTTTCCTCCAAAATTCACACATGGACACTTCACTTTCAGTTGTGCCTCATTCAGATGGGAGCTTCAATTGTCTTGCTTAGACCTTTAGATGGTTTGCAATTTGCATTGTCCAATGGGAGTCCAGAAGATGTCCCAAAAGTTAATTCCCATTTAGACAACTATGTTCCTGGTAGTGAGACTCCATTGAGGTCCAGAAGTTGTTTCTAAAGCTCTTTGTCAAATTATTGTATGTGTTTCCCTTGGTCTGCTTTTTGATGATGACATGAAACAGGATTTCTCAAGATAAGAAAGTGGAAAGGGCAAGAGCTTCTATAGAGGCAGGTTCAAGCAAGATGAGAAAGTGGAGGGATGATGATTTGTGGGCATTAAAATAGGTGGACCCCTGATTGAAACGTGAGCAACAAAATAGGTAGTTCTGGAGTTGGGTGAAGATGCAGAAGGACAAAACATCTAAAGGACGTTCCATTTTATATAAATCTCCCATTTAAAATACTTAGCTGCATATTACTTGCTAGTTATCTGAATTTGCAATTACCAGACTTCTGGCGGCAACAACCAGCTAAGTATGCAGAAGATTGGGGTGAACTGGCACCTCCACTGGTATTACAGTAAAAACCAGTGTTGGGTGGGTATCATGAAATGTGTGAGAACTCGCCAAGGTTTTAGGCCAGTTCTCAATGTGAATATGAACAGATATCACAACCAGTGATATCCAGTGTTTTTTTTTTGGGTGAAAATTTGCCAAATTTCTCCCAAAAAAATGGCTCGTCACCTGTAAGCTTAGATTTCAAGGGTGAAATCTGACACTTTTCACCTAAAACCACCATGACACCCTAAAAGGTCACCTAAAAATTTATTCATCTGTGAAACCTTTCGTTGGTTTAATGATGGAATAATGCTGGCAAATCACCAAATTGCCTCCACCAAATTGCCTCCAAATAAAACCCTAAGTCACCTACCTAGCTATGTAGACGTTTGGATTTTCACCACTTTTTCTCTTTGCATCTTGGCCATTTGCCAAACCCTACCTGACATGCCATTTTGTTTTAGAAGTGTTTTAAGTGGGAGGGGGCCTCGTATCAAGACCATCTTAGTGGTTCCACCATAAATGGCCGCACAAAATTCAACTCCTCTAGGAGTTGAAAGATATCCGAACTTAGGGGTCTAGATGGGTTAAGGCAGTAGCTCAAGCTCTCACCAGCCAAAAGGACAACTTGGGGGTTGTCCCTTAAAACCCTCAACATATCATTAGGCATTATCCTAGGTCGACCCAAGGGGGTAAACCCATTAAAGTGTTTGGGGTGATTAGAAGTTGTCCCTTTAAAACTTCGAAGCTACTAGAAGAAGGTTGGCCCCAAGACAACTCAGATTGTTCCAATTAAAGTCCTCATTGGGCCAACGTTGGAAGTTGGGTCTGTGAGGTCCCCCACGTCAACTTGGGTTTAACTAACTTTGAAGCCAACTAGTTGGCTTTGGGAGTCAGGCCCAAGGGTTGTTCCAGTTAGACTAGGATTTAGTCTTGATAGCGAAGTCTAATGAATCGAAATAAAGAATTTGAGTTCATCTTGAGTGGTTAGGACTTTGGGACTAACCAAGTGTGTCACGGGGTGTGTAGGTAGTTACGAGCTAAAGGAGTTGACACAAGAGGAGCTTGGCAAGGCACATGGAGCACAAGGTGAAAGCAGGAAAGTGCATGTCATTCCCTTTCTCACATAGAACCTGTTGTTATTCTTCCTCCTCGTTCATCTATGTCACCAATGGCCCCTATATAGATTCTAGAATGACAAGTATGGATTTTGGAGTTTGGACTCTAGAGTCTACAAGCTTGGAATTGGAAACCTAAAAGGCCTTGAGATTGTAAGTCATTTATAAATTACAACTTAACTTTTTTTTAAATTTAAATTTGTGATCTTTTGGCTACCTGGGCCCTGGAAGTTAGTAGCTTGTTGCTTGATTTTTATTCTTGCAAATTTTAAGGTTCATTCTTCCACTCTTCAAAGTTGAATGTGGTGTTGGAGTTTGTTGATTTTGAATCATATCTTGTATGCACATTGATTTCCTTTGGTCATTTAACATTAAGCATGACAATATATTTCAAGTATCAAAATCTATGTCTTAAACTTTGGAGTGATCAAATTTGTGGGCGTGAAGTACATTGGATCATGGGCGAATCGAAATGCATTTTCAATTTGCATTGGACTTGGATGTTGGAGCTTGAAATCAAATCAAAATCCCAATTCTTAAGTTCCATCAACATCATTATGGTTGTAAGCATTCTACAACATTTTTGTTCAAGTATGCATATTATAATCCATTACAGTTCCAAGTTTCCAACCTTTCCATATGGTGTAAGTTGCATTCATGATAATACACAATGCACAATGCACTAATCCGAGTCTCCATTTTGTTGTGTGCTTGAACATTTTTGATTTGTGAAACTTGAACATATTTCAAAGTTTTTTTAGTTTGTTTTGCACTTTGGCCACTTATAGATCATTGTGTGTCATCAACTTGTCAATTGTAGTTCTGTGCGGTTACTTTTTGCTTTTGTGAGTTTGTTGTGCACATTATGCCTGTGTATAACTTTGTATTTAGTTGTTGTTTTTTTCTTTCAATTTTGCTTGAAGATGTCGCCTTTTAAACCACCCCCAAACTTCAAATTCAAATACTTTTATAGCTCTTGCAACCCTAGCAATGGCACCCTTCTTGCTACATGTGATGTGGCTTCTAGTAGTAAGAGTAAACATCAATCTTTCTGTGAACTTGCTACCTTAAAAGGTAAGCAACATGTTAGTGAAGTTCATGTGATATGTTTAAATGCATCAAATTATGCTATAATTGTTTTGCGCATTGATTCTCCAAAGTTATAAGGGGTTTGGATTAGAGTTCAATGTCACTGCCAGAGGTTAATAAAACACGGGCTTATGAATCAAAAAGGAAATTATAGGTTTCATGGGTAGCCAAATTGCCTTGGGTTGAATTACAAGTGGGGTTTGACGCCTATGTGCATATAGTGAAGTGCAAAATTTGCTCAAAGGTTGAGCATAAAGATAAATTATTGATGGACCAAATGGGATTCACTCCAAAAACATGCTAGTAGAAGGAAGGTTAATAAACCTATGAAAGGGGTGAGAAAAGGTGAATGGTATATTAGTAAGCATTGTAAGCATGACAAAAATGAAGTTGTTTATGCTTTCAAAGGTAGGGAATCTATTTTGTAACAAATGATTAATGGGTTGGCTAGTGAGAAACACACAAAATTGGTTCAATTTGCCACATTGTTCCACACATTAAAGCATGGTAGGCCTATGTTTGAATATGAGGTTCACAAGGACTTATTTGATTTTCTAAATTTTGAAGAGAACCCCAAAATGCATTGGACTATGGCTCAACACGTGCATGGCATTGTTTTGGAGACCAAAAAATCTATTGTTGGAATAATTAATTACTTATCACTTACATGCAATGAAGTTGGTACCATTGACAATTAGAGCTGGTTGTCAATTCATGCATATGTTGTTCAGAATTGGTTGAAAATACCAATTTTCCTTTCCCTTGAATGTGTAGTGGTAGGATTAGGTGGTGATAATCTAATTCAAGTCCTAATGCAAGCCTTAATGCATGAAGGAGGTTTCACAAAAGATTTGATTAGTAAAATGTTCATGACCTTTGATGTGGATGAGGTTTTTGTTTTCCAAGGCACCAAGTCAGGTGTTACAAAGCAAATTGTTGATGGTTGGGCTCCACATTCCATGGGGGTGCATTGTATGGCTCATAGAACCAACTTTGTAGTTCAAACTATGTTTCATTTGTAAATGGTGAGTAGAACTAAAGGTTTGTTTCAAACCTTGTAAAATTAATTTTCTAAAAGCCCTAAAAAAACATTTAGAATTTACAAAACTAGCAAAGCTTATGGAAACAAAGGGGGCCAAAATTTTGAAGAATGTGAAAACCCGTTGGATATCTATGTTGTGTTTTGCCCAACGTGTTATGGCTAAATACAAAACATTGCTGATGAAAATGGTCTTTGATGGTTCAACCAATGAAAAGGCAAAGGTGAATTTTGATCTTCTTTGTGATGTGTAGATTTTATTGGAGCTTACTGTCATTTTCCCATTGTTGCAATCTATCCATAACCTGATCAAATTCAGTCAATTGTGGGATGTTTTCATATGTGATTTTGTGGTACCAACAAAAATGTGCCAAGGGGAGATATATGCATTGTACACGAACTTGAACACGAAGTTCAAGTTTGATGCATTTGAGGCTTACAAGTCTTTGTTATGTGCTAAACATGATTCAATAATCATGTGTTGGATAACAAATTTGAACATTGGAGTGGAACATTTGGCATTTAATGTTGACCAACAACACATTTGGGCTATTCATTTTAATATGTAGACTTGAGAAATTTTTTATGTGACAAGGGAAGTTTATGATGTAGCTCTCATTTAAGTGGAGGCAAAATGTTTAGGTTAAATCCTAAACCTTAACCCATTTCATATTTTACTTCATGAATTTTGATTTTTTCCACTTTTTTTTCAATTGAATGAAATTAACAAATTGGATGTGGGTTGCAACAGCTACTAAATGCCTGGTTGAAAAGTTGCAAGGAAAATTCTCTATTCATGGCATCATGGATAGTTTAGGTGTGGTGTACCCATAATATTGGTTATAATTTGATGTGGAAAAAAGCTTCAACAAACATTTGGATGTGATTAGGGTTGCCTTCTGCCACCCCAAGAAATTGGACAGTAGTGATGTATGGGCCCTGAAGTGTTATCAACAACTTCCCTTGACATTTCAACAATCTTTGTTCAAGCTAGCCATGAAATCAAATGCATGTGCTGCCATGGCTAAATCACTTGATGTGAATCCATTGACATGTCTTTGGCAGACTCTTTCAACATCCGAAGTGTTTACCTATTCTTTTCCAAAGTATTTCAAATTGGTTGAGATTGCAATGGTACAAGTCCTTGGTAATGTGGAGGATGAATAATGCTTCAACTTTTTAGCATTTTGCAAATCCAAATTGCATAATCAATTTACTACAAATTTGGGTTTAGAGGTTAGGTATGTTCTCCCAAAAATTCTACACCTTGTATGATTTTCCATATGCAAAAGCATATGAGTAGTGGCAGGTAGAATGTCTTCGATATGGTGTGGGAGCTTAGGTTTAAAGCTTTTGAGTCTCAGCTTAACTCAACAATTTTTTATGCATAAGTTATTATTATCCTTAGGTTTTACCAACCTTGTAAGTTACGATTATAATTTGCTAGTTTTTTTGTGTAAGTGAAATTGGTGAATCCCACATGGATACCACTTATTTGCAACTCACCTTTTTTTTCCCAAGTTTATGTTCTATTCTTATGTCTTCATGAGATGATTTTAATGTGGTTTTTATGTTGTTGTGTTTAATTAACCTTGTTTTGTATGCCACTTATGTTACAATGGACAATTTAAATGGTTCAATTCCTTCATAAATGATTGTTTGTTTTTTGTTTCCAGTTTGTGTTATAATTTATGTGCATGTGGTTAGTGGGTCACTAGTTTATCGTAATGAATTTTGAACAATGTGGTTATGTTCAAGATCCAAAGTTGTACGTATTTTGAGTTTTCGTTACATGGTCTTTATTTTTGTTGTCCATTTGGCTGATTGTTGAAATTTGAACCTATGGAAATTGGAATTGGACATTGAAATCTCCATATTTCACTAAAAGGTTGCTTAAATTTCTTTTTTTAGAATTGGCAAGAGCCAAAAATCCTACGACAATTTGACCCCTATAGCCGAAATAGCCACAAGGGCTAAATCAATAGCCAAATGTCATATTTTTCCAAAACAAAAAAAACATTGGTGGTATCAAAATCATTGTTTTTGACTATTGGCTCTCGTTGGAATGAGAATTCACACCTTGAAAATGAATACCATGAAGTATCCTTCAAAAATTTGATACCTAGGGAGTGTAATGAAGGACATTTGAGTTTAGGGGTCTAGTTTAGGTAATAAGTAAGACAATAGGCTCCAAGTAGTTGGTAAAGTTTAGGAAAATAAGTTTTTGAAACTAGGGTTTTTAAGCTAAAATTTTTCAAAAATTTTGGGCTAGGGTATGTGGCTATATTTTTAGCCTTTTGCTTTTCACTTTTTTTTTATTATGTTTTTTGCTGCTTTTTTACTCTCCCCTTTGCTACTTTCCAACTCTATTGAGGGCTCCTTCTTATCTTTATTTTTCACTCCAACTTCCAACACTTGCACTTGCATGTGTTTTTGCATTTAACTCCTTTGGACTCAACTCTTCATGTTTGCTCCTTTGTATTGCCCCCACCTCTTGCCTCGTGTAGGTTTCAAGTCTTAGCCCATTGTCAAATTATAACTTTGAACTTGATGTAAGTTTTTACTCATTTTCATTACTTTTTCTTGCTTTGTGTCTTTGTTCATTTCTTTGATTAGTTAAATTGAACTTGCTACTACATTTTTATTGGTTTGTAGTTTGTTTGTGTGTTTTTGGTGTTATGTGTTGTTTATTTCTTTTTTTAGATACCTTTTTTTCTTTTTTTAAAAAAACCACCAATTTGTATTTTTATTTATTTTACTTATACTGATTTTTTTTGTTTACTTGATTCTCTATATATTATATGCTAATTAATGTTTATTTTTCTTAATGTGCAAGAGTTGTAAATATTAATATTTCAATTGATTTTTCATAAATTAAACATGCATTCCATTGCATTATAATATTGCATTATGACAAAGAGAGAAAGGAGGAACACTAAATAATTTTTCATACTTTGTAAATGCATATAACTATAAGCATGTTCTCATCTTTTCAGACTTAGATATCTTGTGTAGAAAATACACCTTTGTAGTGTCTAAATTTGTTTAGGTTTCTTCACCCTTGTTTGGTTTAATGATTTTAGGATTGGTCATAGCTCACCTTTTAACTTAGTAGAATTGATCAAGAGGATGTGTGAAAACATTTTTGGAAATTGTAATATATATTTTTTGACTTAGTCAAATCTTGTAATATATTATTCAAATGCATTTGAAGAATATGACAAAAATGAGATGAAAGACTGAAACTTGTACTGTAATCTCCCAAACTTTGAAAAAAATTAAAAATATATCAATATTCAACCCAAGGTGGACTTTGCAATGTAGGTACATCCAAGGTCATAGTCCAAATAACTATGATTATGAATTTTTGACTTCTAATGGAGTTGAAGAACATGCATATAACTTTGGATAATCACACATTGAAATATCATAATATTTAAGATGAATTTTTTTGTTCAAAAAATAGATATAAATAGAGTAGTTAACTATGAGGATTTTGTCCTAATGCAAAAGTTTGTTTAGATTTGAATTAGAACGTGGAGAGATGGCAAATAAAATTATAACTAGAAATTTGAAGAAACAATTAGATTAGGTTATAGTACATGAACTAATGGAAAACAACATTGCCATAAATAGGAATTTGAGTGCAAATCAGATAGATCAGCAATTTGTAACACTTAGAAGAGTTTTTCAATCAAAACAAAAACATTCGTGGACAGAACAAAGACATGCAGGGGACAAAACGCCTTAGGCAACATTGATAATTTCTCGTGAAGTGAAAATTGGTGAAGCAAAGACGTGCATCGACAATCTGCAACAAAATTCCAAGAGAAAATAACATCATATTAAAAATGTAAACTCAAAGGTTAAGTTTAAACAAAGAAGTCAGGAATTTGGGCCTTGATAGAGAGTTGCGCTAGAGTCAATAGGTCTAATGCAACAACATGATTTTGATGTTATGATTCATGGAGAAAAACAGAGACTCGACATGTCAAAAAGGGAGGATGTAGTACCAAGGTACATATTTACTCCACCTCTTTATTATGAAGAAGAACATGAGGATGAAGAGCTTGAAGAAAGTTCAAAATTTTGAACCTCAAATTCATTATGTGGTTGAACAAAAAGCCATAACTAAAGGCATCAAAATGTCCAAAAGAGTTGAGCTCGTACTTGTCACTAAACAAGAAACTGTAGTCTTACCAAAAGCAAAACCAATAGTAACAGAAGGTGTACGGTTGTTAGAGTAAGGTATAGTGAACCCAAACTTAATTAGCATAGTGGAAGCATTGTTAGAGGAGTCCCAAGGAATTAGAGTAGAGGAATTTATAATGTGAACAAAGTTCAAAAACCTAACCCTCCACGTTGCATATATTGCCATTAGATTGGACATCAAATCAATGAATGTCCATTTATTGAAGATAATGTGAAGTAAGGATTTGTTGAACATTTCTAGAATCTGGATCTAGAACCTACAAGAGAAGAGGACCATGGAGATTTTGAGCAAGAGGACCTGTACCATGAGAAGGTCAAAATTCCAAATAGACTCAGAAAACAATTCTAGAAAAACAAGAGAGTGGAAATGAGATCTTAGATTATGGCAGATGTAACACTAATTTTTGTAACTCTTGCACCAAATCTATTCCATCACAACAATGTTGGAGTTACCTATGTAGGAACTTCCAATTTCATAATGGAACTAGTAAGGTTTGTACCATTATATTATGTGGCAATGCCCCACTCTATGGTTACAATTACTGAAGCTCCATTTACAACAGCACCAACCCATACCATTGCTGGTATGAAGTTCAAACCACACACTCCAAGGGGAACAAACCTTGTGAGAAAGGTGGACATGATTTTTACTAAATAACCTTTAGATCCAAGAGGAGGAGGATCATGACCACTAAGGCCACTAGGACCTTCAAGATATTTTGGATTACCAATGGTGAATCCATGCAAACCACCATTACCATCCTACCTTATCATCAACCACTTAACTACCTTGAATATGTGAAGGATTTTAACCCAAATGTTCATGTCAAAGTTTTTAAGGTTGCCATTAAAACAAATGGTGATATTGAAGTATTGAAGAACAATAGGATCAGAGGAGAGATTGCGCAATTACAAGCACATAAGACACACAAGTATGTGAACAATGCTTGGAGTGAGATGTCCAACTCCCCTCC
>Ga0209611_10005426_pt1 | contig 21380 bp, 17 predicted proteins | sample S1TSphgellanicum_3_FD_187693 | JGI IMG/M metagenome (GOLD analysis project Ga0209611, IMG submission 187693) | Host-associated microbial communities from peat moss isolated from Minnesota, USA - S1T2_Fc - Sphagnum magellanicum MG (SPAdes) (version 2) | ecosystem: Host-associated > Plants > Peat...
GGGATGCTCTTGGATCGTGAGGAGAGAGAGAGAGAGAGAGAGAGAGAGCAATTTCCAAGGGTTTTGTTTTTGCGAAGAACCAATGTCTTCATCATCAGTACCGCAATTGCCGTATGCAAGACCTAACTCTTTTCTAGACCGTAAGAGCCGCAGCAGCAGCAGCAGCTCCACCACTACATGGAGAAGAAGAGGGGTGTCGTCCTAGAGGAGGAGGTTGCTGCTACATGTGTGTGTGCACCCACAATTAGACTTCACCCATCAGCAACTTGTGCACTACAGTACCGCACTTCTTCTTCCCAGAGCGCAACAACGGGTAGAAACACAGGCAGCACTCAGAGATCACGGCAATTGTAAGCTTTCGTGTTCTTCCTCTCTCTCCTTGTCAGTCTACTACTGCCTTCTTCTCATGGTTTTTGTTTGCCGAAAAATGTTGACCTGATATCTTCGGAAAGAAATCGAAAGACTTGACACGTTCTATGCAAGACGCAAGTACCTCATCGTGATTTCGATGTGATCAAACTACGTGATTTTGAAGGAAGTTTTGAATGCAGTCCCTGCAGGTCAGAGAGAGAAACTGTGGCGGGAGTTCTTTTTGGATCCTTCACAATGGTGGGATCACAGATCCGAGAAGGTAACTGAAATTCAATCCTGTCAGAGTTTACATGTCAATGGAGCCATAGCTCTTGTTGGTGTCAATATTCCTTTTTCTCTCTCTTGGTTGATATCTTGCCATTGTTTAAACTTGGCAGAAATTCTTTTCATTTCCTTTGCAATGGTGGGATAGTAGTAGAAGGCTGGAGAAAGGTAGGTGAATGCAATAGACTTATGGAGAAGGTCAGTGCAGGTTTCTCTGTTCCTATGATACCAATTATGTGTGGGTTGTTGGAGAATACATGACTGATTACCTTTATTGGGATTTCTGGTTGTAGACAAATGAAAGGTACCCAGATTTCAAACATAAGAAGACACAAGAATCACTTTGGCTTGGGGATCGATGAAACCTGCCATGGGTGGCAGCAGAGATTGCTGCAATGGCACCAGGAACTGTGCAATTGAGCCCTTTTGCATGGAATCAGAAGCTTACAAAATATGTGAAGGATGGGCAACCTAAGAAGGCAATGCAGCTTTTCCAGCAAATGTGACAAGAAGGAATGAGTCCTGACACATTCACTTTTGTTCAGGTGATTAAGGCATGTGCTGAGTTAGGAGCACTTGAAGATGGCAGGTTTGTTCATGAACAGCTCATTCAAAGTGGTTTTGAGTCTGATGTCTTCGTGGGGAGTAGTTTGGTTGACATGTATGCAAAATGTGGGAGCATGGAGGATGCTTGGAGAGTGTTCAACAAGATGCCATCTCAAGATTTGGTGACTTGGAATGTCATACTTGGAGGATTTGCCATGCATGGGCATGGTAAGGAAGCTCTTAAACATTTTGAACAGATGTGTGAAGAAGGTGTACAGCCAGATGATATCATCTTTATTTGTCTTTTGTCAGCTTGTAGCATGCAGGTCTCATGGATGAAGGCATTCGCTGTTATGCTTCAATGGTCACAGACTTTATGATTCCTGCAAAATTGGAACATAACACCTGTATGGTTGACATTCTTGGCCATGCTGGCCATCTACAGGAGGCAGAGAATATGGTCATGGCAATGCCCTGTAGACCACATGTGGATGCATGGATGGCTTTGCTTGGAGATTGCAGAATTCATGGTAATGTGGAGATTGCAGAATGTGTTGCCAAACAAATTCTTGAAATGGAGCCTGAAAATGCTGTCAGTTATGTACTGCTGTCAAACATATATGCTTCTGCTGGCAAGGGACATCTCTGTGAGAACGTGAATGGCAGAGAAAGGAAAAAGGTGCACAGAAATAGCCAGGTTGCATCTGGATTGAAGTGAATAATGAGGTGCATATGTTTGTAGTAGAGGATTGAGACCACCCCCAGATGATTGAAATTCATGCAGAACTGCAGAGATTGTCGGCATGCATGATGCAGGGTATGTGCCTTGTACGGAATTTGTTCTGGATGATGTGGAAGAAGAAGAAAAGGCATTTCATTTGTGTCATTAGAGTGAGAAGCTGGCTATTGCATTTGGGCTCATCAACACAGCTCCTGGTACTCCTCTTCAAATAAGGAAAAAAATGCAGGTTTGCAAAGATTTCCACACTTCCACAAAGTTCGTTTCAAAAATAGTTGGGAGAGCCATCACAGTGAGGGATGCCAGTCACTTTCATCACTTTGAAGATGGTGTTTGTTCTTGCATGGACTATTGGTGATACCCGTAGTCTGGCTTGTCAATCACTAAATCAAGTTCAGGTATCAATCAAAAAAATTCATGGAGTGTGACTGCTCTGTGGCTCGTGCATCTGCTTCATTCTTTTTCCTTCTCAACAAATTTTGGATTAAACTCATGTGAGATGAGAATGCATTGGAAACCTAAATCCAAGTGGCTGAGCAATAGAGAAGGGATTGACCAGCAGGCCCACATTGAGGAATTCTCTTCTGATTCCAAGTGGAGCACTTGTTGGGTTCTTGTGGATACATCAATGTTTCCAGGTATATGATTGGGCTGGGTTCCTTCCTTTCTTTTGCAAGTTTTTGGGAGCCTGGATGTCGAGACATCCTTACCCTCATTTCTCAAAGTCTCAGAGTGTAAACTTCAAATGGAGACAGACTCTGATCTGCTAATCTTAGTTTATGCACGAAATCAAGGGGAGAGAGTTACCCATGGGAGGAAGGGAGACAAAGAGGAGTCTACTCCAAACAGCGAGTTTGCATTTTGGAAAAGGAATTGAGGAAGAGCCAGGGGAGGGTTTCAGCTACAATGCAGAACTTATTCAGACCTACTGCTTTGCAGTTCCCTGCTTGAAACACTGTCTGATTCTGTGTACCCCAGTTCAATTCAAGTAGAATGCAAACACTGATTGCAAAGTATGAAGAACTGGAATCTCTCCCTCGCCCTTCATCCAACTTGAACCTTCCTCCTCCCTTTACACTATCATCGAAACAGAACGATTTTGCTCCAGATCTTGGTGTATCAAAGTTTTGTAGTCTTGTTGTGAGGCAACCTTGCAAGTGGTCCAAGTTGCCGCATTTCAGAAACATCCACCCTGCTGTGATGGAGCCAGCAGTTGCCCCTCAAAAGGTCCATAGGATGAAGAGACATGCAGCTATCCTTTTGTCTATAAATGTTCTCATTCTTCTCTTGATGGCAGAGGGTTGGTGAGTTACAGTTCTGGCTCTTACTGTTCTGCAGCCACACGCCCCCACAACCCCACAACCAGGAAGCATCTTTGGAGGTAACTTGGCAGAGAATGCACCATCTGGTTTTGACAGAGGAGAGGTAATGCGAATAAGTGGGCAGGAAGTTGAGGAGGGAAGTGTGCAGACAAGGTGATCCATGTAGTTGCTTCTCTCAACTGGGGTCCTCCTTTCTTCTATTGTGTGACGGGTGGATGAACCTGGTTTACCTGCATTAAGAAATTTGCTTATATTTTTGAGGTTGATGTTCTCCTCTTTCTGAGATTATGTAGTTTCTATGGATGGATGACTGCTGGTAACCACTTTGGGTCCCAGTTTACCTGCAGATTGTATTAAGGGCGGATAAGGATAATTGCATGGGCACTTGTATCCTTCTGAAGGTTTACTCACAATGCCCCATCTTTCTTGTCCTCAGGATGTGATGTGTTGACTTCTTGGTTCATATTGGTGCTGCAGTGGGTCTTCTAGAATCATTATTGCCCCAAGCTAATGGATGGGCATGTGTAGATTTTGGGTGCACCCATCCAATTGATGGGTTGTTTTGAAGTCTACCCATCTACTTGTTGGGTTTCTTCTCAAAATATGAATGTTGGGTAACTGATTTAATCATGCCTCCATATCATTTTATTTTTTTGGTTTGTCACTTGCCTTTTTGTATGGGGAGGTTTCATATCACTATGAAATGTAGCAAAACAATTCATATGACTGATTTTAAAAATGAAATTTGTTTGATAAACATACAAATAAACAGCTTCAATTCCTTGAAATCTTATTAAAATGAGGTTCTTAAAAAAATTGATTATGCAAGAATTGATTAAAATAAAACATGCCATATGAACCAATTTTGGAGATTTGCAATTCATGACCCATTTGGTTGAAACTTGACATGAGATGTTTGGCAATTGAGACAACATGTCAAGTAATTTCACAACATGTTGATCCCATGTATGATGGTAGATATGGTGTGACTTTGTATCGATTAGTTGTGGTTCTATCCAAACTTTAAAACCCTTTTTTTTTGGGGGTGATAGGCCTTAGTGACTGGCCCATTACACAAAAATGTTTCAATACTTTGCACATTTGTTCCCAAAATAAAATCTTCAAAATAGAATTTGCAACTTTCATAACAATATCATTTAGCTTAAATAGAAGATACATATTCTTAAAGATCCAATATTTTTTTTCACAAATGTTTTTTTCTTTGTTGAAAAAAAAACTTGAAAATTTAAACATTTTTGAGAATAGTATAATTAGTGTCAAAACTATCAAGCTAGTAGGGTAACTAGTTTGACATATATCAATATGAATTAATGCACTTATGATTGTCACAAAACTAAAGAAGGCTAAAAAATATATCTCGATACCCCAAACGTGCAACCCCACTACAACTTGTCATTCCAACTATCCATTTAACACACTTTCTTGTTATTCCAACTATCCATTTAACACACTCTCTTGTTATTCCAACTATCAATTGAACACACTTTCAATGCATCTCTCCAAATCTATGCCCAGAACTATTATACTAAATAATTCATTGTCATCGGTAGTACTTAACCAAGCCCAAGTCCTACAATGATGATACATGTTTGAGGTTTACCTTTATTTGAAGGCTCATAAATTGTCTTGAGGTGAGGAAAAGAAGGGTATATGAAAATAATCATCCAATTAATATGCTAATTAACCACTAAATATGTGCTCTATACATTTTATTTCCTTCAATTCCAGTCATTACCGCAAGCAAGATTGTTACCTAATATATTTTGAACATTTGCCACTTGTTGAGTTACCACTTGCCACTAGTGTTTTTGATTTTTTTTTTTTTTTTTTTTTAAAAGTGAACAATTTTTTTTTTGAAACAAAAAAATTACACCAAAAACACTTTCAACCCAAGTTTTTTCTCAAAATTTTTTGAGTGCAAAAATAGCTATAATTGTACATATTATGCACCTTTTTATTTACACTACCTTCTATCTTTCATTTTCACATTTGAACTCTTGGAATGAATGTATGGTAAATGATAAGTATGTACATGTTCCTTTACACTCAAATCAAGTTAATTGAAACATGTAAGGGATAATGTATGTACACATAATAGATTAAAAACAAGAATAAAAATAATTATAAATAAATATTCAAAGTGCAACTCCTTGGCAACAACTTTTCAAGAGAGAAGTTCAATATTCATAAATTATAATCTCTTTGTCAAAGGTAGTGTCCCTTGTTTTCGGTGGGTGCTATATCAATCATTTCAATGCAATATGTAGCCTTAGTCTGGCAACAAAGTGCTTAATCTATATTTTTTTTATCATTTATGTTTGATAATGAAAATTAAAAAATAATAATTTGATCATTTTTTCTCTTCTAAAAATTCATGTTTAAGCAATAATGATTAAAATTATAATTGACATAAAGATAATTATAAGGCATATCCAATGGGTAGTTAAAAAAAAACTTGTTTCGCCAAAACAATCTTTCTTAAGTAACCACAAGAATGAAAGTGCAACATATGACACTTTACACAATCCCAAAACTAACAAATACCAACTATAATGCAATGATCATAAGTAACATCTAATGGTTAATTAAGAGGGGACTCATTTTGTTTTACATGGGTTTCAGAAATTGTGATTTAAAGTTTTGCAATTTCTTTTGTCATTTTTCATATTTTTGATGTAATAAAAAAGGTAAACATTTTTCAAAAAATTTGATAATTAAAAAAATATTAATCAATGCACAAGTAGGCTAAATATTACAATATGTAGTTTAGTGCATGCCAATGGAAAGAGGGCTTGGGTAATGGGAGGAGGAGAAAAGGGGCAAGTTTTTAAGAAGACGGGTTATCATCGACCATGTTGATTGATTGAGGAGTTTGAGATTTGAGTTTATGTTTGTTAAGGATGATGACAAATATATCACACCAAATTTAAATGTAGGTAGATTTGTAGATTTTTGATTGGGAGGGGTGGGAGTTTGGGTTTGATTCTGGTTTCAATTATCGGGTTGGTTATTTTGGTTATGAATTATTTGACTTGTTGATTTCAAAATTTGAAAAACAGAATTATAAAATCAAGATTGAAATTGGAACCAAAAATCAGCCTTCAAGCTAAAACCAAATGCAAAACCGAATCTGGCCCCAAAACCTAGTTCACACATGTTCTAGATTTACACTTTTAGTATTATTTTTTATTTAAAATATTTTTTAAAATTTATTTTTAAAATTTTAATTATATTTTTTCTAATTGGGGTTAGACATGTTAGTTTGACAAAACATTTCAAGCACACAGTTTTTGGAATAATAAATTTGGGAGGGGGGAGGGGGTGGCATTAGACACGTAGTTATTTTTGGAACAGTTCTTTTTTTTCCAGAAAACATTTCTTTTGAAAAATTCCAGATCTAGTTGATGGTTTTCAAACTGAGTTTTAACCTAGTTCACAAAAAGCTAAAGGTGTGTTCACACTTGGTGTTAGGGACTCTAGTGTTAAGTCCTCTAACATCATCATGTTAGTCATTTAGGACTCAAACCTAGTTCCCATGAAAAATTTATGTTAAGCTAACATTCACTTAACAGTAAGCTATCACCTATTTAACATTGCATGCCACCTAGGATGCCACCTAGATTTTCATTCAACATTGACTTAACATCAAGTGTGAATGCACCATAAGAATCGTGATTCCAGTTTGATTTGGTTCCAAATCAGGTTGCTGAAATCAGACCCAATTTCAGTTCGGTTTTTTCTTGAGACTGGAAAAATATAAAATTGTGCTTGTAAATATGAGATGTGCAACTTTTCAACATAATAAGGCCCCCTTTACACTAGGAGCCAGGGCCAATGTTCAACCCAAATCCAGCATTCCTATTGGTGCAAAAAGTTGAAATCAGCCCCAAGAGCTTTACACTATGAGTCTAAGGCTGAAATAGAATTTTTTTTTTCAATCTGCCCCAAGTTACTAACAAATGCTGAACTTTCTTTTTATGGCCTTGTATTTGCCCCAAGGCTGGAAAAAAGGATACCATCAAATTTAGGAGGCCAATTTGCAACCCTTGGGACCTATGTTTCAGCATTTATTAGTAATTTAGGGCCAATTTGCAACTCAAAAAAGGCTCAAAATTGGCCCCAATTTTTTTGGGCCCTAACTCCTAGTGTAAAGCGGGCCTAAGATTATTGTGTGTGACATAAGTTATTCTCACCAGAGCCCACAAGATTAACAGAAAAAGTTGGCCAGCTAAATGGCTGGACTAAGCTAAATGGCTGGATTAAGGCAAAAATTTCAGCATTGCTTCCTTAATTGTCCAAATTAAAGTAAAGTATCATTAATCATCATAGTTATAAATAAGTGTTAAAGTATCTTTTTTAGGTTTAGAACTCAAGTTTATTTATTTAAAAAAAAAAACCCTCTATTGAATGACAATACTCATTGCCAAAATAGAAGAGTAATTAGTAAACTATAATTAATTAATCACACTGGTAGATCATGACTCATGGAGGTCATGATTTTTGGTGAAGTAGGCCTTCATTAAATACCTTAAGGTGGCCAGGGTGAAACCTCCACTCACTTTTAGTCCCTTCTTCAGCTTCTGGAGTGATCCTCTTTGGTGGTTATATTTAACATGGAAAATCTTAAATTGGGACTTGGATGCCCCTTTTAAGGCCTGCTTTACACTGGGAGTTAAGGCCCAAAAAACTTGGGGCCGACTTTGAGCATTTCTTGGGTTGCAAATTGGCCCAAAGTTATTAATAAATGCTGAAACATTGGCCCCAAGAGTTGCAAATTGACCTTCCAAATTTGATTGTATCCTTTTTTCAGCCTTGGGGGCCAATACAAGGCCATCAAAAGTTCAGCATTTATTAGTAACTTGGGGCAGATTGAAAAGTGTTTTTTTTCTATTTCAGCCTTGACTCCTAGTGTAAAGCCCTTGGGTGCTGATTTCAACTTTTGCACCGATAGGAATGCTGGATTTGGGTTGAACATTGGCCCTGACTCCTAGTTTAAATAGGCCCTAAAAAAAAACCTCCTTCTGGAGTGGGCCTCTTTAGTGGTTATATTTAACATGGGAAATGTTAAATTGAGACTTGGAGACCCCATTTAAGTCTTTTGTTGGGATACTTTACAACGTTTAGAAACAACCCAAAAAACACTTCAGGGGTTTTCCCAGTATTGGGCAGTTCTCATTTTGGTGACAACTGATTGTTTCAGTTCTCATATGGGATTATGAGAACAAACTTGGTGGATACTGCTGGGAGTCTCACTATGAGATGCTGAAACTCAGCATTTAATGTAGAGGGTTCCAGAGTAATTATAGTAGTTGTACAGGTAAGAGCAGCGAAAATATATGTAGTGTTAGCTGCTCAGGGAAAAGGAAGAGAGGATGAAACCACCAAAATCGGTGGAAAAACTAGATTGGATCCCAGTTATTTCGTTTTGTAAAATTTCATTCCCAGTTAAACATTTGATGCTCTATTATGCCGAAACTGGCTGTCCTCGCCCCCTTATCGGCTGACTTTACTGATAACTTTAATAGTCTCAATTCAAGTTCTCATTCCAATTTTCAAATGAGGTGATTTCAAGGTCCAAATTCAAATCCAAATTAAATTTTTTTTTGAACCTCTAATCTGATTGCCTCAAATTTGAACCTATAAACTTAAATTACAAATAACCTAAACTTACCAATACTGATAATTACTTGAGAATGGATTAAATTGGAATTTTTTTAGCTAATTTCTGAGTGGAGGGATAAAAAAGTGTCTTTTTGAATTTGTGTTTTTAAAAAGGTTTTCTTTTTTCAACATCATTATTATAAGAAAATTTTCAATACTTTCAATACCAATTTGCACTCCATTTCTTTTCAATTGAATTTGAATTCAATTCAAAGTTCGAAACTTTCCTTTAATTAAACCTGAATTCAATAAAATTTAATTGAAATTGAGTTGAAATTGCATGCAATATCATTCAATATTGCCATTTGAATGGAATTAAATTTTCAAACAATCAATTCTTTGTTTTGGAACTATTGATTGTCATTAGTAATGTTTTGCAACATGAGGCCCAAGTTATCAATTTGATTTTCACTAATTCATGTAGTAGGGGGATCCATCATGAGGAATCAAAAGCTAAAGCTATTGCTTGAGGTTATTATCTATATAAATTCAAATATGGTATATGCTTAGGAGAACATCAGTGATTTTGTTTTCGGGAAATTTTGGTTTTTTTAAAGTGTAAATTCAAGGGAAAATACTTTTTTTTTTGGAAGAATCATCAAACTTTCAAAAAGCACAAAATTGAAAAAAAATAAAAATAAATTCATGACTTGACATGACCTTATGAGATTGAAATATTTTGGCATTAACGTTTTTGCAAATATTAGTCCATTGAAGGGTCTCACATTTTATATACACATATGCACACATATAAAAAAAGTGCAGGCCACATCACTCCAATTTATTGGACAATGAAAATATGTTTTTTTAAAATTACATTTTCCTACCAAAAGTAATGGATGATTGGCACAAGCTTAAGGGAAAAAATTTATTTCTTCCCCCTGAATTTAAAAATAAAATAAAATACCAGACTCTCTCATTGAAATGAAAATTAAAATACGGTCCGGGATGTGTCCGGCCATAGATGTGCGTAGCCAGGCTAGCCGTTGATGTGTCCGTCCACGGGATCTAAGTCGTGTGCGCAGCCATCGAAGCCGCCATTCCGAGCGATATGATCGGCCACTAAAACCGCGTCGTGGGCGCAGCCAAGCAATCCCTTCCTACCGAACCCAACGGCGTACAAGCCGTGGTCTCCCTTCCATCCATGCGGAGCATGCGAGCTCGGCAAACCATCGCTTCCAAACAAGCCTGAGTTCTGAAGAAAACAAAACCCAAACACATTATTGTAGCCCGAGAATTTTTTTCTACAATAAACGAATTGCGAGTGGCCGGATCTGATAAGAGATTTGAAAGAGGAGGACAAGAAGAATTGTAGTAGCTAGCAGGAGCTGATTAATACTAAGAGCTTGATACTAGACTATAACTGTTGACTTTGTTGTTTGTTTGTTGTTGTTTCTATTACGTACCTTGAGCCAATTGGGTACATTGCTGAAATATCCCGTTGCCATGATGATGGTGTCAAAGGTTTCGGTGGCACCATTAGTGAAGAGAACTCCCGTTTTCGTTAACCGTTCAATCCCAGGAACCACCTGCAGAAAACGAAAATTCCATCAAAAAGATTCATAAATTCCGTCAGCAGTTACTACTACTGCTCCTGCATGCATGCTAGGCAATCAATCATCTTGATAGCAATTGATCACGAACTGTTATACTTTCATAGAAACGCGGACAATCGTAAGAACAATATTATGCAACCCATTTCATGAGTTCTTCCAATTCTGTCTCGATCTATCACATCATCATTCTGTTTTTTTTTTCTTGTGCATATGATTTGGGTTGTCAAAGATCTGGACTGCAAAGTAATAACTTGCGGCAATGTTTATCGAAGGAGAAAACTAGCTAGATGAAGAAGATTAATTAGATGCCCGGGTTGTGGGTTCTACATTGATGTGTCCACTCTTCACTTTAGCAATTGTGCCAACGTCGAGAACAGGCGTCCTTCCAGTGTTTCTTTTGAGTTCTAGAGGACCGGCCTCCCGAGGTCTCCGAATGCCGTATCTGTCTGTGCTGCCTAGCGTCAACCATGATAAGAAAACCAGAATCTTGTCCGCTACCCAAAGCGGAAATCTCTCCGCAAGCCAAAATCCAACTTCAAACGTTGATAGATTCATGAGTCCGCTCAGCCGGAGCTCCCGCGGCAAGACGTGAAGCTGCTGCGCAAGGAGCATAACAATGCAGTCGCGCTCAATAAAGACTAATTACAAAAGCTGCGATGATATTCTAACGTACATAACAACAACCACAGTACAGCAGCTAGCTAGCTGAGAGCTGAACGGGGAGCTTTACCTGATCCCGGATACACAGAGACGGCAGAGCTCCGTAGTTCGCGAGGTCTAGCGCAACCTCCATCCCAGTGTTTCCGCATCCGACCACGAGCACCTTCTTAGCACAGAAGTCTTTGCCATTTCGATACAAACTGCCGTGCATGATATTGCCTTTGTAGTCCTCGTGTCCCTGAAAGCTGGGCATGAACGGCTCCGCGTTCTCTCCAGTTGCCACCACGAGCCACTGAGCAAAGAAAACATATTGTTGTGTGGCCGCAGCTGCACGCGGACCTGATCTGTCGAGCTCCACAGCTGCCGCTGGGCGCACCACAACGCTCACAGCCCATATACCAAACTCTGCGACAAACTCAGCTTTGGAGACAGCAGTATTGAACTCCGGCTTGATGTCGAACCGCTCCGCGTAGTCATCAAGGTACGAGACGAATTGGTCGCGCGTCGGGTACGTCGGGTAGGAATCTGGGAAGGGAAACATTGGCAACTGGCAGAACCGCTTGGGAAGATGAAGGTGCAAGCGATCGTAAGTCTTACTCTTCCAAAGAGAACCCACTTGATCATTGCGCTCGATGATCGTGCATGGCACACCCTTTACTCGCAAACATGCTGCTGTTGCCATACCTGAAGGTCCGGCGCCCACAATCAATGGGCCATCGACCCATCTCGAAGGAAATCGCCGCCGGGGTGATGCAGCTGATCGGCTGCAGCTATCGACGCCAGGATCATCACTCATGTCGCTGATCCGAGCTGCTGTCCTGCAGGAAACTTCTTCCCTTAACAGCAATGAAGCGGGTGCCATGATAAAAAACTCCCGAGAATTCTAAACACACAGCAGCTCCTTCAGATCATATCAACAAGATGAGCGTTCTATGAATACAAGGGGCTTATGAGGAAGCCCATATGGCCTTTAAGCGGAAAAGTCCCTGTTCAGGGTCTGAAAGATATTGCAATGAGGGGAAACGGGCAGGGTTTTCTTTTTTTTGGCGAATTTTCGCCACTTGGCGACAAAGAAAAAGGGCTGGCTAATCCAACAAAGGGATTTTTGAGAATTTAAAAAAAAAATTCGCCATATCTAGAGGAAAAAAAGGTTAGAAGTTGCCAGATTTAGACAGTGTGTTCCATTCGGTTGCCAAAACTATGCAAGATCCCAAAAAAATCTACTAGTTCCCAGGATAGTCATCATTTATTGCTAATTAATGCCGAGGATCTCACCAGTACACCTACTTGGGAATTTTTATAAAAAAAACCCTTGAAAGGGGTAGTCCGTGAGAGATTACCTTTACATTTCACCTGAGGGTGAAATCATAATCAAAGGAGCCACCAGTGACAAATGATGCAACCTTGCATAACTTTATTTATAAACACATAATAGATCTGAAAAATGTACAAGGGAATAAGAAAGAGGGAAAGAGAGAATTTACAAGATGTCAAGTTAGTTCAAACTATTTGTCAAAATATTTCGATGTCACAAACTGATCGTCTATAGGAGTAGGTATGATTGTATTTCTCCATGTCAAAAATCAACCGCTTGCAAGAGGTTGGTAGTGGTGATGGGAGGTGTGTCCTAAAAGGTTGGATGTTAGGAAATAGCTAGGCCTATGGTTATTGCACAACTTAAGATGAAAAATGCTTGTATCTTTTGCAATGTGATTGAAATTTTTTGATGAAGATAAGTAACCAAGACATAAAAATGAGGGTCCTCTAGCCCTTTTAAGCTCCAAATGGCATTGGCACAATCGTGTAAAAACACATAAGCCTATTTGTGTAGATATCCAAATATTTCAATTGTTAAAAGAAGAAATTGATTAATGGTGGCAATAACTTTTTTTTGTGGTTTTGGTTGCATTGGAAGCAACAATGTAAAGGGCAAGGGGTATTCCACAAATGATTTTCCTTACATTCATCTGAACATGTAATCATAACAAAACAAGTTAATGATGACAAAGGATTCAACCATAAATTGGCCTTTTGTGAATATTTTGACTTTTTCATAGAAAGGATTTTTTGAAAGATTTTTTTTCAACATATTTTTAAAAATATGTACAATTTTATCAATAATTTCATTATTTGTGTTAATTTTTTTGAATAAATACATAAATTGTTTAAAATTGTAAAACTTTTATTGAATTATATATTTTGTCATGATAATTTCAAATCATGTTAAAATATGATAACTACTTTAAACTTTAGGTTTTTAAAAAAATTATCAGCCACAACTTTATTTATATGTCATACAAATTATGATCCACTTACATTTAACAAAGCAGTTTTGAAATTTGAACATTTTGAAATTATATTTTGAATTTATAAAAAAATCACATATCATAATTTTAAAATTATGAATGTTTTTGTACGTGGATAGTAGGTTATCATCATTTCAATTGTTTTCCCATCAATTTTTTTTTACTAAAAGAATCTTTAGCTTATTGTTTTATAAAACTGATTTTTTGGTGTTAAAGTTCAAATGTCCTATACTAAAACCAAAAGTGAATTTATTAAATTAAATGATTTTTTTGGAATTCTTCAACACTCATATAAATCATTTAACACAAATTTCCTTGATCAAAATGACATTACATAAACATGTTTGATAAAATTGATAGTTTTTCAACCATCTAACATGGTTTTTGGTTCATTTGGATGTGATTGCACCTTTCTAAGGAGAAGGAAGGGGAATAATGTGAATTTCTCCACATATGTAATAATTTCGGTGAATGGTGTGAACTTTTCCACATTTGTCATAATATTGTATACCCCCATGTGGAAGCTTGAATGAAACAAGGTCTAGGGTTTAAATATTCAAATAAAAAAATCTCCCACCCATAAACAAAAATATTCATAGTTTAACATTGAGGATTTGTTTGTGTTTGTTTGTCTCTTTTGTTTGGGCAACCCAACAATTCTTTTGCAACAAATTATTCTTTTCCAACCTACGAATCATCACTCCCAACAAATTATTGTTTGAATTCATTAGGTGCAAATCACCAAACTTAAGAAACATTTCTTTAAATTTCTCATGGGCAAATCATTAAATCCGCAATTGTTCTTCTTCTTTTCATAATTCTATAGTTGCAAAAAATCGAACAATAGCATCTTTTGTTGATTTGATGAATGTGTCATCTATAAATCATCGAACCCATAAGATCTTCATTGAATTCATGATTTTATAATGCAACAAATCTACAAGCTCTTCTCCTCTAGATTCATTAGTTGCAAAAAAGTTGAACATTAAACATTTTCTTTTGTGAGTTCCTCATTTGTTGCAATTCACAAATTCACAAGCGTTTCTTTTTTACATTCATCATATGTTACAAATTATACCAACTTCATTGGATGAGTTCAAGAGCACTTTTCATCTTTGAATTCATTAACTACAAAACCATTAAATCCCACAAGCTCTTTCCCAAACACTAAACTCATATAAGCAATTTATCAAATCCCCAAACAAGAATTTTAAAAAAAGTAATAAATAAATAAATAAATAAATAAATAAATAAAAAATATATATTTGATAAAATAAAAAATGCCATGAGCTTTTCAATGGAACATGAAGAAATTTATATATTGGTTAAGAAAATAATCTTGGCACCCTAGCAATACCTTAGAATTGGACCTCATTGCAAGGAATCATAATTTTGTGCGACTCAACACAAAGATTGATTTATTTATATCAAAGGACACTCTACCATTTTCCTTCACCTAAAATTGGTTTTCAAATTGGTCTTCAAATGGTTTTGTAGCTGCCATATAAATTTTTTTTAATCATTTGTCAACATGTTTAAGTGGAAAGGAATTTGGCCCACATTTTCTTCCAAGCGAATACGCCATCCTGTTAGTAGCTTTCATGCATTCTACCTGCCTTGAGTACTCCATCCATAACTTTGGTTATGGTTATAAAATAACCTTCCAACCTCGATAAGCATCGCATGTATCCCACCCAAAATTGAGTCCAATCCCAAATCTAGACAGGTTAAGACATGTACATAAACACCACATGATAAAAATTTGGTGTTTTTCCACTTTATAGAGCCCCAAAGATTTTTAACCCCTAGGCCACCAGGCTTGCTCCAAGTCTTGTAAGACTCAACTTTTCATAGTTTGTAATGCACCATTTAGTTTTTTAATCTTCCCATTTCCTTTGGTAAGTTTTGTTAACATGTGAACTTACTTTTTAAAAACACATAGTGCCAAAGTGTGCATCACATTGTAGGTCAAGCCATGAGAGATATCAAAGCCATACAAGTTGTACAACCCCCAAAGACATGAATGCCCTGAAATGCCTGCTTCATGAGTAACCAAATATCCTTTTCCCTACCAATTGGTAGTTCCTCCCATCGTTTCAATGATAGTGCCATGCTTTTCACATGTCGCAAGGTAGATGGGTGCCTCTTTTATTTCCAGTTGTCATGGTATTCCAACAAGCCTTGGTTCCTAAATCTACCATGCCATCTTGATGTAATAGATGTCAACACGTTGAATACCCACCACTTTCATTCCCCCCACTTACATTGGGTAGGATGCTCACTGGTTCATACCATCACCATGCCATGCAAGGTAGTCAAATCAACAAGGTACTCACTAATTCATTTTGAAGGATATGCATATTAAACTTGGATGCCATTTACAAACAACCTTTCTAAATCAATCATGAAAGGTTTTAAAAATGTTGTAAAACATGGGAGTTAGCTTGTTTGATAATTTTTCTAAACTCAAGATGGAATGAACATTACAAGAAAAAGATATAATATGTTTATTCTTCCACAATTCAATGTGCTCAAATCCAATGTCCAACAATTTTTGAAGCTTGTTTTTGCAAAGGAAGATCCATCCCAATGGAACATCAACCCAAAATTGCATGGATCACCCTATACATGCACACAAAATAAATTAAACAATTAGTTTAAAAAAGATTGAATTCGAACTTAGGTTTTTATTTCATCCATATCAAAAGCTATGTGGGCCTAATTGGGCTATAGAAGTTTTTAAAAGGACCAATCTTCAACATGTGCATTGGAACATGGATTAAACTAGAACATTTTAGGCATGGAAACATGTAATGTTCTGTTTTTGAATTCCAGTGCTGAATTAATTCTTCACATTTTTGACCTAGAAGAAATGTTTGAAAAGATTGAGAACACTTGTTGTTGGGATAAATTACAAGGGCCTCCCATTCCACTTTAAGGTTCCAAAACACTTGGTATTCACGAAATTTGCTGCCATCAAAATGGTCTGATATAACATTTGGCAAACATTGGGATATTTTCCCAACCACCTATTTCTAGCTCTCCATGTTATCAACATCCTTTCACAAATGGTCCTACTTCTACAAAGGTTGGTTAAAAATGGTCGGATAGGCATGTAATCAAAGGTTTTAATACATGTTTCCCCATTTGTAAACAAATTGGGCATCTATAAGAACATCCAACATAATCCTTCTTATAATTCTTTCCTAAGGTAGGCCCACATTCACATTACATAGTCTTGAAGCCCTCATAAAAATCCACAACACCAAGGGACATGAGATGGGGAGCCTGCATTGTTTGTGAAGACCCAATGCATAAATGCCATTTTCTATGTTATAAACCCCAACTCACTGTATAAGTGATGAAATCTTTTTCACGATGTTGGCAATGACAACCCCCTTAGCTCTTCTGAACCAACCATTGTTAGCAATCTACCAATTGGTAGGGCACCATAGTTAAAACTCCCATCCTTAATAACTCATGGTTCTTCCTATAATGAACTAAACAATTAGTGTAACATGTAATTTTGAAGGGTGATTGGCACATGGTTTTCATCCCATTTATTTTGAAGTTCCACAATTTTGTTCGTTAAGGCTTTTGTCAAGGTTGTAACCTTGGATGTTGGTCATGTGAAGATGAGCTAGAGGACATATCTACTAGTGTATCATCTAATCCACGCAAAATAACAACCTTCTCAAAATAACAACCTTCTTCATTGAAGGCTTTCCAAAGCTTGATAATGTGATTATATTTTGCAATCCCGGCCAACTTTCAAAGTTTGACATTCCATCTCAAGAGGTTGATGGTCTTGCCATTGAATCAACCATTTCCTACATATGCTAGTCCATAGTTTTTTTAGACACCCTACGAGTCCCCTTGCATATCCTCCATTTCTAAATAGCCTCCTCCCTTGCACATATTCTGTAATTTTTTAATCAAAACATTTTAGACCCACCAAACATATATGCTTTGTTTCTTTTTTATTAATCTAGTGAACAAACACTTAATCTTTATCATAGCAAACCAAAATAAAAGGGTGCAATCATAGTAAAAGGAGCTAAAACACTTGTTGATTATAGTAAAAAAAAAACTTCTATTATTTTGAAAAATCACCAATAATTATATATAATGAATTGGTTGTTCATGTTTGGGGGTTTTGTTTGTTCATTCATGAAATTGACAATCTACAAATTTGGAATCATTTCACTATGTTATTAAAGTCATGTGTTATACGCTAAGGACTTGTTAACTATTGTTTTGAATTTTGAATGTGTTTTTTGCTACTTAGATCTTCACTAAATGTTTTCAAATTTTAAGGGGGGTTTTAATATGCTACATAAAAGGGTCACATATGTTGAATCATTCAAAAATATTTCTAGATGTGTGTTTAACATTATAATTTTCAAACGTCCTTAATGATTAAAATAATTAAAAATTTGTGATCATGCTTAAAAGAAAAATGTACATTTGGTCATAATGTGAGGCTTGGTGCAAAAGTTTGAAACTTTGATTGCATTAATGGTCATGTTTGACTTCAATATCAGTATTCAGTCTAATAGATTGGATGAATGATCACCAAAATTTTCACTTTACAAACAACATTTGGTGTGTTAAAACAAATATTATCCTATCATATACCTTTATCCTAAGTTATTTAACATTGTTTTAAAGATAAAAACCAAAAATTGCTTCAACTTAATGTTGTTAAATTAATTCTTATTGATGCATCATAAAATATAAATATATCCATTGGATATAGATGATGAACAATGGATGTAACGTGATAATTTCATCCATGCATTTCACGACAACTTTTGAATTAGCGCAATCAAGTTGTAACTATGGATCACTAGTTAAGGTTCCTTAATCTACTAATGTGACACAAGTTCTTCATTTCTTGAGCTTTGTGTTTAAAGGCTATAGCCATGTGACCTTTTTAATTTTGTTGTGTTTGTCTTGTTGATTTTGTTTGAGGGTTGTCTATTTTAAGCTTTTAACCTACTGCATGTAACCTTACATTGGTTTTGAAGTTGGTGAAAAAGAGGCCCTACAAGATGTCTTGGTGTTGTGCGTAAGTGGGCAGCATCCACACCAATTATACAACAATGTTGCAATGTCATGTTTGTTTGAAGGTAAGTTCTTCTAGGGGTTTAATGTTAATGCATTGGAAGTGTTGTTGCAACTTATAGTTTCATGTTCAAATTCAAGTGTGAAATATTAGTTGTTGTTGGTTTTGTAGGTTTTACAATCAAGCAAATGCAATATTATTAGTTCAAAAGTTTGAATCTTTATGGGAAATAAGAAAAACAAACGCATACCCTCTACTAGTTTAATCTCCTAATTAGTGGTTGCTAAATAGGTGAAGTGATTTTGAAAATTGCACAAACGATGGCGAGGAAGGTGCAACAGCTCGCACTCATATGCAACAAAAGATAAAGTTGTATTGTCGCAATTGGCAATGTGAATTTAGGCACAAAAATGCTGAAACATCTATCACAGAATAAGTAATAACAAATGATACCGTTACCAAACAACTTGTTCAGTGGCTTTGATGCCCCTCTTACATGGAGTTGAATAGAAGCCTTAGGCACTCTTGGAGGGATAGTGCTACATTTGCAGGGACCATTGTTAGGTTTATTATTGAATACCTTGGTGAGACAAACATGTCTTTCAAACAAGGGGTTTTGGAGAAAGTTTTTAGTCACCCTCTTTTGAGTGAATCCATGCTTGAATACCTCTGAGATTTGTAGAAATTGAAAACAAACCACAAAATTATGGAAAATTTCAAGAATGGTTTGTCTTCCCATTTAGTTGGTAAAAAACCAATTAAAATTACCATGGCAAAAGACATTGGTTGAACATTGGCTACCTCTCAATCTATTGGAAGTTCTAGAAAAGTAGTAAAAGTCTTAGGGGTGGATAGGAGGAATGTGAAGAAGGCCACCCAAATAAGAATTTTACTTGACACATTTGGGTTTGCATTTTGGACAGTTCAACAATGAACAAAAAGATCTTACATCATTTTTGAGGAAGTGAAAGAATTGGTAATATTGTGGTGGATTACTAAGACAACAATGTCTCTTAATTGGAAGGATGTATCAAGGAGGCAAATTGCAACAAAGACCTTTGAAAAACACCTAACACATTATTTAAAAGATATGTTAGGTTTTTTCATTTTTTTGGATTGCATTGAACTCAAGAAATGTGTGTTAATTTTAGTAGTGTTGTCATGGTTCAAGAAACACATTTTGGTGATTTTAGTGAATGTTGTCTTAATTTCAACAAGGTTGTGCTAAGGTCAGTAATATTATTATGGTCTCAAGCACCCTATGGTGATTTCAGCAATGTTGTCCTTATTTTAAAAAGGTTTTGCTAAGGTCAATAATATTGTCATGGACTTAAGCACCGTGTGGTGATTTCAGCAATGTTGTCCTTATTTTAAAAAGGTTTTGCTAAGGTCAATAATATTGTCATGGACTTAAGCACCGTGTGGTGATTTCAGCAATGTTGTCCTTATTTTAAGAAGGTTTTGCTAAGGTCAATAATGTTATCATGGTTTCAAGGACCCCAAGTGGTGATTTTAGCAATGGTATATTGATGTCATGAAATTGTGATTCTTAACAACCTTTTCATGATTTTATAAACACAAGTTGGTGACTAATATCAAATGATTTAGTTTTTTTGCAAGGTCATACTAATGATAATAAGGTATTTTAGATGCTAAATTTGCTTTTCATGTACATTGTAGGGTTTAAAATGTTCATAAATAGTTTGAATTGGATTCTTTCAAATATTGTGATGGCACATGATTGTTTGATTCTATTTTTTTTTGGTGATTTGTGTAGTTAGAATTTTTCATTGCATTGAAACTAGCAAACCCAAATGTCCAATTTCAATTCACTTGCTTCCAATCTTTGAAGCCGTGGTTTGTTAAATGACTAAAACAATGGAATACTTGCTATTACAAGGATCACATTGAGTAGAAGGAATTGATGTTAGGGTTGGATAGTGTGCAGAGTCTTGGCAAAGGTGTACATGGAGTTGTGTGTGTTCATGTGAGATATGTAAACCTAACGTGGAGAGTGCAAGTCTATAATCCTATGGTGTTCATTTAAGTCAATTTTGTGGGGTTACTACCTTATGGACATCTATTCTTTGTTCAAAAGGGGAGTTGGACATGTTCCACAAAAAGGTGTGTTTGATGGATGAATGTCTAGATTGTAAGGTTGAAAAAATGAAGTTGTGCTTGAATGGAAACATAAAAAAAAAGGTTTGTTTAGTGGTGTTGCATTGGTTATGTGGTTGTTGGCAAAAACAATGTTGGTCAAAACAAAAAAATGTCTAAGGTTGAATACAAAGAATCACACCCTAGTGAATTGATAGCCTACTTGAAACCACAGTTGGGTGATTTTACTGTCCATAATTATGTGTTTAAGTGGCGAGAGGAGCTTAAATACTACCTTCAACACGTACCTCAAGACATTATTATGTCATAGATTGATTTTTCTAAAAACTATTGTTTTTAGGGTTTAGAATGAGATACAAGATTGCACTGGTTTAGTTTTCAAATAACTATTCTAATGCACATCACATATTGATGGAACCCAAATTTTGATGTATTCGACCCTAGATCCTGAACCCTAAAAGAAATGCACCATTACATTTTCGATGAAAAATAGCATGATACACTTTATGTCCAACATGCCTTCATTTTTGGTAAAGTAGGTCGCCAGGGTGAAACCTCCACTCACTTTTAGTCCCTTCTTCAGCTTCTGGAGTGACCCTCTTTGGTGGTTATATTTAACATGGAAAATCTCAAATTGGGACTTGGATACCCCTTTTAAGGCCTGCTTTACACTGGGAGTTAAGGCCCAAAAAACTTGGGGCCGACTTTGAGCATTTCTTGGGTTGCAAATTGGCCCAAAGTTATTAA